>LNFM01002643.1_pt1 | contig 35688 bp, 34 predicted proteins | sample 596031 | NCBI WGS metagenome assembly LNFM01 (sample SAMN04254537, study PRJNA301005) | activated carbon metagenome | isolation source: dual media filters at the Ann Arbor, Michigan drinking water treatment plant | place: USA: Ann Arbor
TGGCTCCAAAGAAAACATCCGCGACGACCAAGCCCAAGCCCAAGCCCAAGCGCGTCGAGGGCGGCGGGGGCGAAGCGATCGAGCGCGAAGAAGAGCGCGCCCGGCGCAAAGAGGTTCCCGCAGACGTGCGCGTAGCCCGTGGGTCTCGCGCGCTCGTCGCGATCGTCGGCCGGCCCAACGTCGGCAAGAGCACGCTGTTCAACCGAATCGTCGGCAGGCACCTCGCCATCGTCGAGGACACCCCGGGCGTCACGCGCGATCGACACTACGCAGACGCCGAGCTGCGCGGCCGCGCGTTCGTCGTCGTCGACACGGGAGGCTTCGACCCCGAAGGCAAAGACCCGGTCGTCGCGGGCATCCGCGCGCAGGTGAAGCTCGCGATCGCTGAGGCCGACGTCGCGGTGTTCGTCGCCGACGCGACCGCGCCGCTGCAGGACGCCGACCTCGTCGCGCTGGATCTCCTTCGTCGCAGCGAGCGTCCGGTGATCTACGTCGCGAACAAGGCCGACTCGCCCAAGCGCGACGTCGACGCGTTCGAGCTGTACAGCGCTGGCGTCTCGGACGTGATCCCCGTGTCGGCGCTGCACGGACGAGGCTTCGAGAAGCTCGAGGACGCCATCCTTTCGAAGCTTCCGCCGCCCGAGGCCGAGGACACGCTGCTCGAAGACGACATCGCTCGCGTCGCGATCGTCGGTCGTCCCAACGCAGGAAAGAGCTCGCTCATCAACCGGCTGGTCGGACAGGATCGATTGCTGGTCGACTCGCGGCCCGGCACCACGACGGACGCGATCGACACGCTCGTCGAGAAGAACGGCAAGCGATACGTCTTCGTCGACACGGCGGGGATGCGACGCAAACGAGCGGTGAGCGCGCCGGTCGAGATGACCTCGGTCATGCAGGCGATCCGCACGATCGAGCGCGCCGACGTGGTCGTGCTGCTGTTCGACGCGACCGAAGGCGAGCTCAGCGACCAGGATCTCAGGATCATCTCGCTCGCCGAGGACCGAGGGCGCGCGATCATCGTGGGCTTGAACAAGACCGATCAGCTCAACACGCAGGCTGAGAAGAAAGCGGTCCAGTCCGCGCGCGAGCGCCTGTCGTTTGCCGCGTGGATTCCTGTGCTTCGGCTGTCGGCCAAAGAGGGTCGAGGCACGAGCGCTCTGCTCGATCAGGTCGACAAGGTGTACGAGGCCTTCGCTCAACGCGTGGGAACGGGCGAGGTCAATCGCTTCTTCGAAGAGGTGATCGAGAAGCACCCGCCGCCCGTTCAGAGCAATCGCGCGGTTCGGCTCTACTACGTGTCGCAGGTCGGCGTGCGACCGCCGAGGTTCGCGGCTGTCGCGAATTTTCCTGACAATATTGCTCCGTCGTACGACCGGTATCTCAAGAATCAGCTGCGCGAGCGGTTCGGGTTCGAGGGCGTACCGATTCGCGTTTCGTACAAGGAGAAGCGCAAGAAGCAGTTTCTGGGCGAGCACAAGGCCTGATTGCACGCAGGCCGCATCGAGCACGCTCGGGCTTTGAGGCCGAGCCGCGGTATACTCCCGGCCCCGAATGGACGACCGCGCGCTTGATCCCTCGCTGACGCTGCTGCTCGACGCCCTCGAACGAACCCCGGACAACGCTCCGCTGCGCGTTCATGTCGCGAACCTGCTGGTCGGCGCTGGGCGCCATGCGGATGCCATCAAGCACTTTCGTCAGTGCGAGGGTGACGCGCAGGTCGGCACAGACGCGATGCTCGGAGTGGCTCGCGCGTCGCTCGCGCTCGGAGACGGCGAGGCGTCGCTCGCCGCTGCGGAGAAGCTGCTCGCGGCTGTTCCGTCTCACGCCAAGGGCTTGCTTGCGAGGGCGCGGGCGCTGCACGCGCGCGGCCAGCACAAAGAAGCGCTGACGGACTACGACAAGGCCGTGTCGTTGGACACACAGCTCGCCGAGCCAGCGCTGCGCGACGCGCTCATTCGCGACGCGACCGACCCGCGCGCGAGGTTTCGCGTGGTGGCCGGCGGAACGAGCGCCCCCCAAGAGAGCGCGCCGGCCGCAGCGGTGCCCGAGAACAGCGTGCCGGATCGAGTCACCTTCGCCGACGTCGGCGGGCTCGACGAGGTCAAAGAGAAGATCCGTATGCGGATCGTCTACCCCTTCTCGAATCCCGAGATGTTCAAGGCCTTCGGCAAGAAGATCGGCGGAGGAATCCTCTTCTACGGCCCGCCCGGCTGCGGAAAGACGTTTCTCGCAAAGGCCACCGCTGGCGAGTGCAGGGCGCACTTCATCAACGTCGGGCTCCACGAAGTGCTCGACATGTGGATCGGCAACTCCGAGAAGCAGCTTCATCAGCTGTTCGAAGACGCGCGGCGCCGCGCGCCTGCAGTGCTCTTCTTCGACGAGGTCGACGCGCTCGGAATGCAGCGCGCAAAGCTCCACTCTGGCTCGATGCGCGGAGTGATTACGCAGTTTCTCGCGGAGCTCGACGGCTTCGCGTCGCGCAACGAGCGCGTGCTCGTCATCGGCGCCACCAACACACCGTGGGACCTCGACTCGGCCTTTCGACGGCCGGGCCGATTCGACCAGGTGCTGTTCGTTCCGCCGCCTGATCGCGCGGCGCGTCGCCAGATCCTCGAGCTGAAGACCACTGGAAAGCCAATGCAAAACGTCGATTTCGACGCGGTCGCGGCCAACACCGAGGGCTGGAGCGGCGCGGACCTCGAGCACCTCATCGACGCAGCCGCCGAGCTCGCCCTCACGCAGTCCATCGCGCGAGGCGCGATCGAGCCGATCTCGGGAGCGCACGTCGAGCGGGCGCGAGCGAAGGTAAAGCCCACCACCCGCGAATGGTTTTCGACGGCGCGCAACTACGCTCAGTACGCCAACGAAGCGGGGCAATACGACGACATCGCGGACTACATCCGCCGCCACAACTACTGAAGCCCGCAGCGGAGGACGCGGTGACCGCCGACGCACTTGCCACTGCGCGCCGACACAAGGCGCGCGCCGAAGCAGCGCTCGAAATCGGCCGCTATTCGCACGCCGAGAGGGACGCACGCGCGGCGCTCGCCGCCGTTCCGAGCGACGTGGACGCGACGCTGTACCTCACGCGCGCGCTGCTCGGGCAGAGCCGTCACGAGGACGCCGTGGCCACCGCGCGCGCCGCGGTCGAGATCGCGCCGAACGACGGCTATACACACTACCTGCTCGGCTTCGCGCTGCAGGTCGCTGGCCGCCACGCCGAAGCGATCCAGCCGCTTCGCGAGGCCGTGTCGCTGCAACCTTCCGCGCCCCGCTATCACGCGCGCCTCGCGATCGCGCTCTGCGAGTCCGGCGCGAAAGAGCAGTCGCGCGCGGTGATCGACGCGGTCGCAGCGAAGGCCGAAGACGACGTGATGCTCGTCGACGAATGCGCCCGCGTTTACTCAGCGCTCGGCGAGCACGACGTCGGTGTGCGCTTCGCGCAGCGAGGAGTCACGCTCAGGCCCGCGGACCCATCGACGCACTGGCGCCTCGCGTGGGTCCTCGCCAATCGCCGCGACTACAACGGCTCTGCGGTGGCGTCGACCGCCGCGCTCGAGCTCGAGCCCAACTACTGGGCGGCCTGGGAAGAGCTCGGCTACGCGCTCAACGAGCTGCAGCGACGCTCGGATCCTTCTCGCGCGACGGAGGCAGAAGCCGCGCTCAGCGAGGCCCTGCGGCTCAAGCCAGGGCTCCGATCGGCGGCGTTCAACCTCGCGACGCTCTACCGTTCGCAGGGGCGCCTTGTGCGCGCCGAGCGAGTCTGCGACGACGCGCTCGCGATCGACCCCAAGCACGAGCAGCTCGCGCGCATCCGCGACGGCCTGCGCGACCAGCGGCTCAGCCGAGAGAAGACCCGCCGCGAGCAGAGCGTGCTCTTGCTCGTCACCGTCGTGATGGGGCTCGTGTCTGCGGCGATCACGTCGAACTTCCTCTCGGTGGCTGCGTCCATGCTCGTCGCGGGCCTCGCGCTCATCGGCTTCTTCGTCGCGAGACAGCAGCGAGATCCTGCCGACGACGGGCCTGCGCCGGTGCCTGCGCTGCTCGCGCGACGCGCGAGGCAAACAGGGCCCATCACCCATGCCTGAGCGACGAACGCTGCTCGCGCGCGCAACGGCGCTCGGCGCAACGCGGCGGCTCGCCGAGTGCGAGTCGCTGTGCCGTCTCGTGCTCGAGCACGACCCGCACGATCGTTCGGCGCTGCGGCTGTTGGCCTGGGCCCAGTACGAGCGCGGCGCGTCGATCGACGCAGAGCGGTCGGCGCGCGCCTGGCTCTCGGTCGAGCCCGAGTCGACGGACGCCTGTCGCGCGCTCGGCCGAGCCCTCGCTCGGTCTGGGCGCGAGCGTGAAGCGATCGCGCTCTTGCGTCGATGCGCTGCGAACACCGGCGAAGACGAAGACCGAGCGCGCCTCGCGCGCGTGCTCGGGACGATCGACGAGCATCGCGGCGAGGCGCTCGCGCTCGTGCGAGAACGCGCTCGGTCGCTCGGCGCCGACGCGAGCGTACGCGCAACGCACCAGTGGCTTCGCGCGGCGGTCGCGCTCGACCACAGACCGAGCATCGCGGTTCTCTCGGCGCGGCTCGTGGCGTTGGCTCCTGATGACGGCGCGATGCGGGCGTCGTGCGCGGCGGCGATGCTGCGCGTCGGCGACGTCCGCTCGGCCCGCGCTCACGCGATCGCCGCGATCGAGCGCCGCCCGAACACCGTGCTCGCGTGGAGCGTTCGGGCTTCGGCGTGCCGCGCGCTCGGATTGCAGACCGAGCTGCTCGAGTGTGAATCGGCCCTCGCGTCCGCGCGAACCGCGGTCGCGCCGCGCCGCGCGTCGTAAAGAATCATCGCGTCAGCCGAGGTCGAACCGCGCCGGCGCGAACAGGACGAGCTCGGGCTCGATCGCTTCGATCACGTATCCCGCCAGCCACGCAGCGCACAGCGGCGCGTAGGGGTTTTGCGAAGGGCTGCGACGAGACAGCCCCCAGCTCCAGTGCCGCCGCACGTCTTCTTCGAACGCGTCGACCCAGCGCTCGTGCGCGAATCGAAAGAGGTCCCCCGCGGCGATCTCTTCGTCCCAGCTTTCGTTCGCGGAGAAGTCCGTGCGGATCGACAACAGGTCGGTGAGCTCGGTGCTCGCGGCGACGGTGCCTGGCTTGAAGCGCGCTGCTCGGCCCTCGTCGAAGGGACGACGTTCGACCGCTCGGGGGGCGCGCTGCGCCAGACCCACCCGCCAGCGAATCGAGTCCGACCCGACGCGTCCGCCGCGGGCACGGCACTCGCGCGCCAGCGACTCGATCGCCGACACCGTCGCAGCGTCCGCCGCGAGCTCCGCGACGTCTGTCGCTCGCGCGCCGAGATCGCCGGCGTCCGTGGCGTAGACGATCACCCGTCGCTCGTCGAGCCATTGCTCCTCGAGCAGGCCTCTCGAGACGAGGGCCTCGATGGCCTCTTGCGCGCTCGCCGCGCCCTCGATGGCAGAGAGCGCTTCTTGTTTTTGTGGGCGTGCGGGAGCGAGCAGCCGCGAGCAGACATCGACGGGTTCGAGCCCGAGGAGCCGATCGAGGCGGCTCGGATCGTCGGCGACCCCGGAGTCTCGCGCGAGCTGGGCACGGGCCACGCTCGCGGGGAGGCCACCGACGGCGACCCTGGCTTTCGGAGTTCGCGTCATTGGATGCTTCGAGCTAGGCCGAGAGCGTCGGAGCGAACGCGTCTTCGGCGCGACGTCCGGTGCGGCCGAGGTCGGTGAGCCATCCGCCGTTGATGAGCTCGATCACCGTTCGGACGACGGCGGCGCGGTCGAATCCCTCGCCGCGCAACGAGAGCTGATAGAGAAACTCCTTGACGATCCCGAGCACGCACAGCGCGCGCGCCCTCGAGTCGCCGGGTCGCACCATTCCGACGCGCTCTCCCTCGACCAGCGCGCGCACGATCATCGACGTCACTCCGTCGTAAAACGCGAGGAGCTTTCGGTCGAACTCGGGGTCGAGGCCGACGGCCTCGTTGAACAAGATCCGCGCGAGCGCAGGCTCGTCGACGAAGACGCGCACGACCCGGTCGACGTTGTCCGTGAGCTGCTCGAGGGGTGAGCGGTCTCTTCGGCTGAGATCGATCGCGCAGATCGCGGCGTTGACGGCGTCGACGCAGCCGTCGACCAGCTCGCTGAAGATCGCCCGCTTGTCGCCGAAGTAAAGATAGAACGTGCCTCGGGCCACCCGCGCACGCGCGACGATGTCGTCGATCTTCGCGTGGTGGTAGCCCTTTTCAGCGAAGACCGTCTTGGCGACGTCGAGGATTTGAGTGCGTCGTTGCTCGCGGTCCATCGGAGAACAGGGTGTATCGAGCGGTAGCACGGCGAGATCAGACCGAGAAGAGCGAGCGTGTGAGCTGAGCGACGAGCGCTCGGTCCGCCTCCGAGGGGGCCGACTCGCCAGCCTCGTCGAGCCGCGCTCGCTCGGCGATCGATGAAATCACCGCGAGAATCACGCGTCCTGCGCGCTCAGGCGGGCCGTCGAGCGACAGGCCCGCGGCGTCCGCCAGGGCGCGCGCCTTGCTCCCGAGGGAGGCCTCTGCCCGACAGAGCGCGGGGGCGAGCCGCTCTCGCAGCGCTGGCTCGCGGGCGGCCCGTCGCTGCAGCTCGGGCCAGCTCGCCTGCGCCGCGCCTTCGCCGCTGCGAATCGCGAGCAGCGCCGCGAGCGCGGCTCGGACGCGGTTCATCCCCGCGCCCTGACTCTCGTCGAACGCGCGGGCGACATCATCTTCGAGCGCCCGGCACGCGCGGTCGATCACGACGGGCCACAGCTCCTCTTTCGCAGGAAAATATGCGCCGACCGCCCCCCGAGACATCCCGCTCTCTCTCGCGATCGCGTCGATCGTCGCCCCTTCGAAGCCCAGTCGCGCGACCGCCGTCATCGCCGCGCGCTCGACTTTGTCCCTGGTTTCTTCGCGGCGCTCGGCCTGCGTACGTCGTTTGCGGGCGTTGCTCTCGCTCATGCGTGGCGTCAGCGATAGTACAACTCGCCTCTGGATAGAGTGCTCAACCCGACCCATGACGAGCAGCGCCTCCCTTCGGCCATGAGGCGCGCGCTGTCGAACAGCGATCTGGCCACGCTCTCGGGCGTCGAGGTCGGCGTCGCGACCTCGTCGTTTCAGTGCGAGGGCGCGCTCGATCAGCCGGCGAGCCCGCAGAGCAACTGGTCAGAGTGGCAACGACTCGGGCGCGTCGAGCCGATCGGCGCGGCGTGCGACCTCTGGCGGCGGTTTCCGCTCGTCGTCGAGCGGTTGAACGCCATGGGCGCATCGGTGTTTCGCTTGTCCTTCGAGTGGTCGCGGCTCTGTCCCGATGGCCCCGAGATCGACGCCGTCGCGGCGCGCGAATACGCCTCGCGCCTCGCGTCGCTCTCGGCCGTTGGCATCACCCCCATCGTCACGCTGCAGCACTTCACGCACCCCGCGTGGCTCGGCGCAGACTTCTGGCTCGATCGCGGCGCGCCCCAGGCGTTCGCAGACTACGCGCGGCGCGCGCTCGCCGCTGTTCAATCAGCGCTTCGCGCGATGGGCGCCGCGCCCGTGACCCGCGTGATCACCATCAACGAGCCCAACATGCTCGCCCTCGCGACCTGGGGCGCAGGGGTGTTTCCTCACGGCGCGCCGTCGCTGCTCGAGGGGAGCGCGGCGGGCGTGGGGCGGTCGCTGCTCGCGCTCGATCACATGCTCTCTGCCCACGTCCTCGCGTACGACGCCCTGCACGCGCTCCACGAGACGATGGCGCTGCCGCGGCCCGACGTCTCGATCAACGTCAACCTCGTCGACCTCTATTCGCTCGGCGCGCAGTGGCTCGACGCGCTGCGCACCGGACAGCGATCAGCGCGCGATCGCCAGCGGTTCATCGACGCTCGTCGAGCGCGATTCGAGCGTTGCTTCATCGAGCCCGACGGAGAGCGGTCGCCCCGCGCCCAGGTCGCCCGAGCGCTCGAGATCGCGCTGCGCGGACCGCTCGCGCTCGAGGCGTTCGACCGGCTCTCGCGCGAGCTGTCTCGCCGAGGCGCGGCGCCGGCGCTCGACTCGCGGGCGTTCGACCTCTACGACCCGTGGACACGAAATCAAGCGCGCGGGATCGAGCCCCACCTCGACCAGCTCGCCGCCGGCGCGCTTCAGTGGCAACGCGAACACGCAGCGGGCGCGCCGCACCAGCGATCGCCGAGCTCGATCGGCCCGAAGGCCTCCGTGGCCGACGCGTTCGAAGCGCTGTCTCGCTCGACGTTCGCCCTCGCCGAGCCCTGGGAGTGGCGCGTCGAGCCCGAAATGATGGTTCGGTCGATCGACGCGCTCCACGACCCTGACGACCCGATTCCGATCGACGTGATGGAGAACGGGATGTCTGTGCGCCGCGACCCAGGCTCGAGCACGCGTCCCCGCCAGGACGGCGCGACGCGGCCCGCCTTCATTCGAGAGTACACCGCTGCGTTTGCATACTCGCGGTGCGTGCTCGCGCGACCGGCGCGGACGTACGCGCACTGGACGCTGGTGGACAACTACGAGCTCGGCCGGTGGGCGCCTCGCTTCGGGCTCTTCGGGCTCGGCGACGAGGAGCGAGGGCAGGCCGCCCAATGGTCCGAGAAGGACGCGTCAGGCGATGAAGCCGCGTCCGCGCTTCGAGCGTTTGCAGAGGCGTGCCGCGATCCCGAGGTGGCGCGGCGGTGGGCGGCGCCAGAGGACGGCTAGTGGCTCGCCGTGGGCGTCGCGCCGGGGGCCTGATCTTCGGTCCCGTTGCGGCGAACGATCTTGTTGCCGAAGCCGGGCTCTTCGTAGACGAAGGCGAACTCCTTCTCGTCGAAGACCGATAGAAAATCGTCCCACGAAATCAACTCCCAACCCGTCTCGTCGTCGCCGATCTTGAGCTTGAGAGCGTCCGTCGTTCCACGAACGCGCGCCGGCTTCGCGCCACGGGCCTCGGCCCACGCGCGAATCTTGTCGTGCTTGGCCGTTCGATTCCAAACAGGTCCTGTCGCCATGTCCGCAGGAGCCTGCACCGAGATGAACGACTCTGCAATGGCTCGAGTGATTCGAGCCGAAACGCCCTGCGACCTCGCGCTAGCGCCCTGCGTCTGCGCCGGCCGCTTGTCGCGCAAAGCAGAGAACGCCGGCCGCGTCGTACAGCTCCCGCGCGCCGTAGAAGAGCGCCGACCACCGCAGCCCCGTCCCGGCCATCTGGTTGGCGATCGTCGCCACGCGCTGCGCTTCTTCGAGCTGTCCAGCTCCGGGCTGATTGTCGATCGCGAGCGTCCAGTGCTCACCAGGCGCGATCGCGCGAACGACGCGCAGATGCTCGGGTCGCAGCGGCGCCGGCAAGGTCGCGCTCAGCCGTCGCGCCGTCGCGGTCGCGTCCGCGTAGGTCGTCCGAAGGCTCGCGATCGCGACAAACTCCTGACACACGCCTGAGTTGTCCGCGAGCGGAAGGGACTCGTAGCCCGCTCGCGGCCGCGCGTCTCGGACGCCTCTGGCCGACGTGACGCGATTGACCACGACCGTCCCGGCGATCCCTACGGTGACGCCCAACGCAAACCATGACGCGCGGGTGAGCCAGGTCGCGACCGCCTGCACCTCGCGCGACCCAGTGCCGTTCTCTGTCTCGGGTCGGTCTTCGCTCATCCCGTTAGCCAGCCAGCGACGTTGTACACGATCACGGCGGCGACGAAGGCGAGGGCGTACGTATACCCGAGCACAAAGAGCGGCCAGCGCCACGAGCGAGTCTCGCGCCAGAGCGCCGCGACCGTGCTCATGCACTGGCAGGCGAAGACAAAGAACGCCATGAGGGCGAGGGCGGTGCTCGTCGTGTAGCGGGGCTTGCCATCGGCCGTGCGCGCGGCGCGGAGCTGCGCGCGAAGGGGCGTCTGGTCGTCGCCGACGTCTTCGAGTCCGTAGATCACGCCGAGCGTTCCCACCATGAGCTCGCGCGCGCCGAAGGAGCCGAAGAGGCCGACGTTGATGCGCCAATCGAAGCCAGCGTGCCTCGTGACCGGTTCGATCGAGCGCCCGAGGCTCGCGGCCACGCTGCGGTTGACGCGAACCACCGCCGCTGGGGCGTTGGCCAGCGACGGGTCGTGCCGAGCGCCGGGCATCGGAACGTTGAGCAACACCCAGAGGGCAGCGCTGGCGATGACGATCGTCGTCCCCACATCCCCGAGAAAACCGCGGACGCCTCGAGCGGTCGCCTTGCGCAAGAAGGCGGCCTCGGGCGCGCGATACGCGGGCATCTCGAGCACCAACGGCAGCGGCCTGCCGCGCACCGTGGTCTTTTGCAGGACCGCGGAGGCGACCGCGCCCGAGAAGATTCCAGCGCCGTAGAGACCCACGAACACGAGCGACTGAACGAGCGGCCCTCGATGCGCGAAGAACGTCGAGATCAGCAGCGAATACGTTGGCAGCCGCGCCGAGCAGGTCATCAACGGCAGCACCAAGAGGGTCAGCAACCGCTCCCTCGGATCGCGAAGGATCCTCGTCGCGCGAATCGCAGGCACCGCGCAAGCGTGCGCCGTCAGCAGCGGAACGAGCGCCTTTCCCCCGAGGCCCATCTTGCGAAAGAGTCGATCGACGAGAAACACGCCGCGAGCCAGGTACCCGCTCGCGTCGAGCAGCTCGAGGGCTACCGTCAGCACGACGATTTGCGGCAGAAACGCGAGGACGGTCCCCGCTCCGCCGATCAGACCGTCGTTGACGAAGCTCGCGACGTAGCCGCCGCCGAGCCTCGGGCCGAGCTTGCTCCCGAGCCACTTCGTCGCGCCGTCGATCAACGACGAGACGGGTTCGGCCACGAGAAACACAGCGGCGAACGTCGCGGACATCGCCGCGAGAAAGAGCACTGGTCCGAGCACCGGGTGCAGCGCGATCCGATCGATCTTCTCGGTGCGCGCGCGGCGCGCTCGTTCTTCGTCGGCGACCGACGTCTTCTCTGTGACGACTCTTTTGGCGACCGCGTCGGGGTCCATCGCGCGGGCCGCGTCGCGCGGCGTCGCGGGCTCTCGCAACAGCCTCGCGGACAGCGCGAGCACCGCAGGCTTCGACGACGGATCGCGGGCGCTCACCACGACGACCGGGACGCCGAGCAGTTTGGACAGCAATTCGCCGTCACATCGCTGCCCTTCGCGGTCGAGCACGTCGGCCTGGGTGACCACGAGTCCGAGTCGTGAAACGCGCGAGGCGAGCTCTCGCGTGAGCCTCAGCGAGAGCGCGAGCCTCGTCGCGTCGAGCACCTGAACGACCGCGAAGGGAGGCGCGTCGGACACCGAAGCGGCCTTCTCGCGACCTTCGATGAACGCCCGGGCGGTGCCCTCGTCCGTGTCAGCGTCGGCCGCGCTCTCGAGCGAGTAGATGCCCGGCAGGTCGACGAAGCGCACCGCGCCGCAGTCGTCGGGAAGCTCGGCTTCTGCCTCGAGCACCTCGACGGTAATCCCTGGAAAATTCCCGACTCGCGCGTCGCCGTCGGTCACTCGGTTGTAGAGCGAAGACTTGCCCGCGTTGGGGCGGCCGACGAGCGCGACGACCGCGCCGTCTGCGACCTTTGCTCCGCGTCCGTCGGAGCGCGGATGGTGTGCGCCGCTCACGCTTCGACTCCGATGTGACCGGCGAGGGTTCGATCGACGGCGAACTCTCCGCCTGATGCGACACGCACGTGCAGTGGCCCGCCGAACGAAGCGCGACGCAGGACCCTCACGCGCTGGCCCTCGAAGAGACCGATGGCACGCAGCCACGCAAGCTCTCGCTCGTCGCCTTCGAGGGCCCGAATCGTGACCTCCGCTCCTGCCGCTGTGTGGTCGAGAGTGCCGGACAACGCCATCACGCTGAGCATGATACGACATTGAGAATCGTTTTCGACTAGCTCGTATCGCGCGCGCTCGCTTCCGAGCACGCGTCCCCCTGTACTTCAATCGGCTGAGCGTCAGCCAGGAATGATCGTGGGGCAGCCGTAGATGATCTGCACCGACGAGCCCGAGCTACCCATCAGCACCTCTTCGCAGATGGCGCCGTAGAAGATGATCGAGCGACCGCCGGGGGCGTAGTCCCAGCCGTTTCTTCGCGAGGTGTCGCGCGGGATGAACCGGCCCATGCCGCCGGACATCGGCGTGTAATACACGTTGATCAGGTTGGGATCCGCGCGCATCGGATCGACCTGCAACATGAACTCGCACGTCTGCGCGCGTCCGCGCACCGAGTCGAGCGCCATGTTGAGGTCGCGCTCGAACGTCGCGGTCCCGAGCGTGTAGTGGCAGTCGTTGGGACCGCAGGCCGCGGTGCGCTGCGTGAGACCGTTGACCGCCACTTGCGACATGAACGACGGCGCCGCGTCCGGCGTCCCGAGCGCAAACGTGCGCACCGGCGGCATCGATCGTCCGCCTCGCGCCACGGCGCCGACGATCACGCCCTGCGCGACCATCGAAGAGTTGAGCACGCAGGTGATGAAGTTCGGATCGAGCGGATTGCATGGAGCCGCGCCCGAGCACTCATCGGTCGGCGATCCGTCCGTGATGAGCAAGATGTTCTTCGAGAACGAAGTCATCTGGTTGCGCATGTAGTCGACGGCTTGAGGCATCGCGCAGCCCAACGGCGTGTTCCCGCTCGCGCTCGTGCTCATCACGCGCGTCACGAGCATGTCGCGCGTCATGCTCAGGGGTTGATCGACGCCGACCACCGGCATCCGATAGCCGTCAGCTGAGCTGCTGTTCGAGAGCGCCGGAAAGAACATCAGTCCGACGCGCGCCTCGTTTTCGAGCGAGCGAAGCAACCGCACGAGCGCCGTCTGCGTGACGTTCCACTTCGTCGCGCCGGAGCATCCGGACATCCGACCGTCCGCGCACTCGTTCATGGACCCCGAGCGGTCGACGAGGAGCAACAGCGAAATCGGCGCGCGCGTGGTGGGCGTGTTTTGCGTCGCGCATCCCGCGTCCGGAGAAATCATGTTCGGGTCGCGGTCTGGTCGCGGCCCGGTGTCCGTCACCGATACGCCGGTGTCCTCCGGAGTGCTCGCGCCATCCATCCCGTTGCCGCCGCCGTCGCCCGAGCCGAGTCGAATGGGCGGCTCGCTGCATGCCACGGTGCTCGCCGCGGCGAGCGCAAGAATCGTGAAGAGGCTTTTGTTCATCGCGTCGGGCACGAATGATACAGCGCGTTTGCGCGGTCGTCGTCCCTCCACGAGCGGTCTCGACGGCGTTGCGATGCCGCACCGCAGCGAATTGCTGCCTCGCGTCGAACCCGAGGGGGGCTCGCGACTGATGATCGTCGTCGCCGCGATTTCCCCGCCCGATGACGAATCGCTCAACGGGGCGGCACTGTTGCGCGTCGAGCCCGTCTCACCGAACGCGCGGCAAACCCGACCGCCGCTGAGATCGCCGACAAAACAGCGATCCACGGTCGGCCGTCACGCCGGTGCGTCGGCGCTGTTCGGCACCCGCAGCCCGACGCTTCTCGAGGATCGATGCTCGCGTCGCCCCGCGCGTTCGCGTCGCGGCTCCCGTCGATCCCCGCGCCGCTATCGCCCGGTTCTGTCGCCCCGTCGATCGCAGCATCCGCGCCCGGTCCCGCGTCGGTCTGCGCCCCGTCGACTTCGAGACGAAGCGCGATCGCGTCGTCCGTCGGTCCGCCGTTGGCCATGTCCGAAAACCATCCGCCCGTGTCGTCGAGCAGGTTCAGGTGCTCGATCGCCGAGCCCGTGGTCAACGGCGCGCGGATCGTAAACGTAAACGTGTGCGTCGCGTTCGTAGCGACCGTCGTCGAGACGGTGGCGACTCGTCGCGGACTCACCCAGGAGCTGTGCGCAAACGCGCTCGCGTGCTCGCGCGGCTCGGACGACGCGAGGTGCGTCGAGCCCATCGTCCACGATTGAGCGCCGGTGTTTCTCAGCTCGACTACGCACTCGCGCGTGGCGCCAGCGGCGACGGTGACCGCCGTCCCGCAGCTGTTGCGGACCACCTGTGCTGCGAAGTTCGGACGACCCACGCGAACACGGATCTGCAGTTGATTGTCCGGCGGCCCGCCTTGCGTCGGGTCGCTGAACCAGCCGACTCCCGTGTGCACCATCCCGAAGTACTGCGGGTAGTCGCCTGGCGTCATCGGCGCGCGAATGGTGAACGCAAAGCGCCCCGTCGCGCCCATCGCCACGGCGCTGGCGACGGTGGATGCGCGGTTGTTCATCGGCCAGCTCGGGTGGGCGAGGGGGCTCGCGCCGTCTCGAGGCTGCGTTGTGGCGAGATACGTCGCGCCCGGCATCCACGTTTGCGTTCCGGTGTTGCGCAGCTCGAAGAAGCCAGCCAACTCCTGACCCGGCGTCATTTCGATCGGCGCGCTCGCGACCGGAAAGGACTGCATGACGAACTGCGCCCGCAGTCGCGGCTCGATCGTGGTCATGCCGCACACGCGACCGATGCGAAAACCCTCGATGGGAGAGCGCTCGAGTCGCGCCTGCGTCATCGGTCCCCACGCCCCGTCTTCACTGATGCGATCGGTGGGGTTGTTGGCGTTCCACAGGCGCTGAAAGGCGCGGACCGAGAGCGCGCGCGCGTCGTCGCCGGGCCCGTCGAAGTGCACCGGGTCGTCGACCGGATAGCTCTGCACGAAGCCGTTCGCGGTCATCGCCGCGCGCGCAGCGCTGTAGTTGTCGATGTCGACCGCTCGCCCCGTCTCGTGGTTCGAGCTGCCCGGAACCGCGACGCGACCGCACCCCGCCGCCGTGAACAGCAGCCACTGCTCGACGAGGGTGCGAAACGCCGAGTTGATTCGCAGCGGCGTGACCGCAGCCGCGCGAACGAGCCCGTCTCGCGCCGCCGGCGAAAGCACCGCGTGCACGCGCGGGTGCGTGAGCGTGATCCTCGCGCTCGACGGAACCGAGACCAATCGACCCGCCGACAGGCACAACATTTCATCGAGCAGCTGCGCGCTGAGCGCCTCAGCCCCGACCGTCGTGCAGCCGGGCCTACCTCGCAGCGTCGACACCGCGACCTCGTCTGTGCGCTGCCCGACGTGCTCGTCCACCGCCGCGCACGAAGCAGTCGTGGTCATCGCGAGCACCATCGCCAAACGAGTCGATGTTCGAGCTCGCACACGTCTCACGCACTCGTTGGAGGACTTCACGGAAGCGAATGCTACCCCGAACCGTCGTGCGAAACGATCCAAGCCCGCCGCCGCGAAAACCGCCGGTCGCTGAGGGTCAGAGCAGCTTCTCTCGGTCGCTCGACCGCTCGAGCAACACCGCCGCGAGCGCCACCATGACCAGCCGAATCGGGTCCATGGGACCGGCCAAACGAAGCACCCCGAACCCCGCGAAGAGCACCAACAACCACCCGCTAGCTCGCCGCCCTCCGGCTCCGTTGTCGTACCCGACCGAAGCGAGCGACAGCGCCACCGAGGCGAGCAGCAGCGTCGGCGCGATCAGGTACCCCACGAGCGTCAATCGATGCACGGCCGTCACCGTGTCCGATGTCACGAGGTCGAACCGCGCGCCAAACGCCGTTCGCCCGAGGATCGCCGCAGCGCTGGAGGGCAACACCACGACCAACGCGAGCAGCATCGCGCCGAGCGCCACGGGAAAAGGCAGAAAGAGCCGCGTTCGCTGCGCCCCGACCGCTCGCTCGCTCGCGCGATACGCCCACAGCGACGCGCACACCGCGCCGCCAATCGTCGCGATCTCCGCGCCCCGACCGAGCCACGCCATCGCGATGCCGCCGGCGCTCGCGACGGACAAGAGCGCTTGCGCCGGGGCATACGCGAGCTCGATCGACTCGCCGATCACGAGCAGCGCGAACGTGATCCGCGCCGCCGTGAGGGCGCCGGGTCTCGCGATCGCGACGACGGCGCTCGTCCAGAGCGTCGCGACCGCGCCGACGAAGCCCGCCCACTGAAAGCCGAGCTTCGGCTCGCCGAACAGCGCGGCGAAGACCAACAAGGCCACCGGAACCGCGGCGATCGCGCGGACCGCGTGCAGCGCTCGTGCGCCTCCTCGGTTGGCCAACGAGGCGCGCACGAGCGACCCGACGAGCGAGAGCGACGCGAGCACCGCGCCGAACACCCCCGCGAACGTCGCGATTTCGAGCAGCCGTTCGCGCTGCGCCGTGACGTTGGCCAGGGCGCGCGCGAGGATGAACCACACGAAGAACCCGACGAGCGCGGTCCCTGCAGGAAACGTCGAACCCTCTGCGATGGTCGCTGATTCGTCGTTGGCGCTCTCGCGATCACCCGGCGAGCGATAGACGGCGTTGTCGGTCACGGTTTCGTCCGTTATAGCGCGATCGACGGCGGAGAGCATGCGCGCACGCTCGCGTCGTTTACGTTGTCAGGGCATGCCCCGCTCTCGGGCTCTTCGAAGGTAGCTCCTCGCAACCTGGTCTACGTCGAGCTTGAGCTGACGGGCGATTTCAGAGACGAAGCCGCGCAGGTAGACCGCCGGCGGAAGCGACTCGTACAGCTCTTCTTCGATCGCGCGCAGGCTCGTCAGCGGGATCTTCGTCCGTGAAGACAGCTCCCGAAGGTCTACGCCTCGCGCCTCGCGCACCGCGCGCAGCAGCGAACCGCTGAACTCGCTCTCTGGCGTGAGTTCGGGCATCGGCGGCAGCTCGACCGGCTCGGGTTCGCTGTGCATCGGCTCGATCGCGCCGATCGACGCGCTTCGCTCGGGCGGACTGATCGAAAGGTCGTACGGCCGTCGACGGACAGGGTCGAGCAGGACGTCTCGGGCCTCTTCGATGCGCGCGAGGGCGTTCTCTCGATCGTCGAGCGAGCAGAGCCCAGCGCTCGCGAGGCTGTCGGTCGCGTAGCGCTCTCGCATGCGACGAACGGCGCGACGGATCTCTTCGTCTGTCACACCGCGATCGACGAGCAGCGTGTCGTAGTGCGTCGCTGGAGACGGCTCCACTGGCATGGGCTTCGAGCGCTCGGCGCCGGGCTCGGCGCCCGAGAGCGTCGCCGAGAGCTTTCTCGCGAGGCGCTCGAGGTTGCGCGCGGCCTTGGCGCCGGGCGCGTCGAGCAGCAGCGGCTTGCGCTTTCGCGCGGCGAGGCTCACCGCCTCGTCATATTCGACGTGGCCGAGAAACTGCAGGTCGACGCCGAGGCGCTGCTTCGCGAGGTGCGTCATCGCGTTTCCGAGCTCGAGGTCGACGCGCGAGCGAGAGGCGTTGACGACCAGCCACGGGCGCAGCGAATGCAACGACTCCCACACGATCGGCCCGATCGACGGCTCGGCGCGCGCCACCACGCGGGCGAGGTCGATGGGCGCGGGCGGCGCTCCTTCGCGGTCGAGCGTCGCGCGCATCGCCGCGAGCGCCGGCGGAGAGCTCTTGAGCGCGTGCGACAGCGACCTGGCAAACGCGTGCCGAATCCATCGGTAGATCGCCTCGACCGAGGACGGCTCTGGTAGCGCTACGAGCACGGCGGCGTCGACGTCGAGCATCGCGTCGAGCAACGCCGACTGCGACCCTGCGCCGAGGTCGAGGACGACGTGATCGGCGCCCGAGTGCGCGGCGATCTCTCGCGGGCGCTTGAGCGACACACCCGTGAGCGTCCCGGTTTCGCCGTAGGTCGACAGCAGCCTGACGTTGGGGACGATGGTGTCGCGTCCGCGCGGCTCGACCGCCGGATCGGCCCACGGCGCCATGGCCAGCGGCGGCGGCGCGCAACCAAACGCGGTCGCGAGCTGGGGCGCGTTGGGGTGGCCGTCGACGATGAGCACACGCTTGCCGAGCTGCGCGAAGAACACTGCGATCCCAGCGGCGACGACCGAACGCCCTGTTCCACCTTTCGCCCCCCCGACCGCGACGATGCTCATGACGCCTCGCGGTGTAGCGCGATTGCCCTCTAAAACCCCAGTGAATTCGTGGTCCCGCCCAAAGCCCAATCCCCGCCCAGAACGGGCTCCCCAATCACTCGTCGTGCTCGTGCTCGGACTCGTGTTCGGTTGGGTGGTCGCCGTGCGCCCAGAGCTGCTCGAGCTCGCGCGCGCCCGGAAGCGTCGAAAGAAAGGGCTCCCACTCTTTGGGCCGCGCTGGAGTAAACGCGAGCGCGAGCACGGGCGACCATCGGGGGCGCGCAGGCCGTCGCAGGAGCTTCATCCCCGCTTCCGCTGGGGTGCGGCCGCCCTTCTCGAGGTTGCAGACCCTGCACGAGCAGACGACGTTCTCCCAGGTCGTCGGCCCACCTCGAGAGCGCGGCATCACGTGATCGAGGTTGAGGTCGCGCGCGCTCGATCGCTTCGCGCAGTACTGGCACATGTACGCGTCGCGCAAAAAGATGTTGCGCCGCGACAGCCGCACGGTCGCGCGCGGCATGCGATCGTAATCGATCAGCTGAATCACCCGCGGAATGCGGATCAGCCCCCGCGACGTCCCGAGCGACGGCTCTCCCTCGCGCGGAGCGACCGACGTCCACGCCCGAAAATCCTGGCCGATCCACGTCTCGTCGAGCGCCTTCGCGACTTCGGTGTAGAGCAACACAAACGCGCGTCGAGCGGACGTGATGTGCACTGCCTGGAGGCATCGGTTGACCACGAGGACCTGAGTGCTGAGTGCATTTCGTAAGGTTCGCATGGGTCTTGAGGACGCCTTGGCGGTGATGAGGGAAGGTTCAGGGTTCGTCCGGATCGAGGGTCGGCTGCGGCCGCGCTTCCCGCAGGTCTGAACGGTGACTTGCATGTGACTCCGCGAGCGCTCGCGCAAGCCCGCGGCCCACGGCGTCGACCTCACGGTCGGCGATCGTGCGCGCGTCGAGCCAGAGGGCGCCGTCGGATACGCGCGCGACGATCGGCGGCTCGGATTGCGTACGAATCGAGCGTTCGATCCCGCGAATCGAGCGCTGTCCCCCGTCGCTGTCGTCCGCGCGCAGCACCAGGGCGCGGGAAGGAAGCTCGACGAGCGGCAGCGTTCCTCCCCCGACACGGGCGATCGAAGGCTCGATCGCGCCGCGGACGCTCGGGGCGCCGACGCTGTCTCGAAGGTCGAATCCGTGTGCTCGGGCCGCCTCTTCGAGCCTCGCCGCGCGCGCCTCGACCACGCTCAGCGGCTCGACCAACGCCCTCAACGCAGGGAGTTCATCGGTCGCGCGGCCCCGCGCGTAGCGAACCAGCGTGCTCTCGAGCGCCGCCATCACGATTCGACCGGGCCGCAACGCGCGAACGAGCGAGTGCCTTCGGAGGCGCTCGATCCACGCGGCGCGGCCCACGATGATTCCCGCTTGTGGGCCGCCGAGCAGCTTGTCGCCCGAGAACATCACGACGTCGCTTCCGCCAGAGACCGCCTCTTGCACCGTCGGCTCGTGGCCCACGCCAAAGGACGCGAGGTCCACGAGCGCTCCTGAACCGAGGTCCTCGAGCAGCGGAATCGACCGTGCCCGCGCGAGCTTCGCGAGCTCATCGCGCGACGCCCGTTGGGTAAATCCGACGACGGCGAAATTCGACTGGTGGACCGTCAGCATCGCGCCGGTCCGCTCGGTGATCGCTCGCTCGAAATCCTGCGCGCGCGTCTTGTTCGTCGTGCCCACCTCCACGAGCGTCGCGCCGCAGCTCGCGATCACGTCTGGAATGCGAAACCCGCCGCCGATCTCGACGAGCTCCCCGCGCGAGACGATGACCTCTCTCCCAGACGCGAGCGCCGTGCACGCGAGGAGCACCGCCGCCGCGCAGTTGTTGACGACCATCGCGTCCTCGGCGCCCGTCAGCGACACGAGCAAACTCTTCACGACGCGATCGCGATGCCCACGCTCGCCTTCGTCGAGGTCGTACTCGAGCGCCGCGTATCCACGACACGCGTCGACGACCTCGTCGAGCACGTCGGCTCCCAACGGAGCGCGGCCGAGGTTGGTGTGCAAAACAACGCCGGTCGCGTTGATCACTGAGCGCAGGTGACGTCGACCGGCGCGCTCGGCCCGACCAGCGAGGGCGCGATCGATTCGCAGCGCCAATGCGTCGCGGTCGAGCTCGACGGCCCCGGTCACGAGCGCGTCGCGAACGAGCGCGACCTCTGCGCGAATCGCAGCTCGCAGCCCGGCGTCGCCGATCAGCGCACCGAGCGCGAGGGCTCCCTCGGCGCCGAGCAAGCGCTGCATCGGAGGGATCGCTCGCAGCTTCGAGTCGCTCTCGTCGGACACAGCCTCCAAAGCCTGCCACGCCCGACGGGTCGTGCGCGAATTTGTCGGCAGCCGCGTCGTCGCGATCCTGTGACGTCGGTCCCGTCTCCGCAGATCAGCGACACAACAACGGCCGGCACACGGCCGTGGGTCCAACCTCGACGCACACGTTGCCGGGAGCGCAGGCGGGGTCTCCGCCGCAGCGGCAGGTCGATGGATCGTTCGTGTCGGTGCAACGGTCGGCGCGCGCACAGCCCGACGGAGTGGTCATGCAAATCGATCTTGCGTTGGGATTGCCGCCCGCGTTTTGTTGGGCCCACATCGCACACGCAATCATCCCGCGACCGTCGCAAACGCCCATGGGCATCGGCCCCTCTGCTGCGACGGGATCGCACGCGGAGTCCGGCCGCACGACGTCGTTTGGAGCATCGGGCGAAGGTTGATCCTGCGCGACGACGTCGACCGCGGCTTCGCTCGCGGCGTCCATCGTCGCGACGTCGACGCCGCTGTCCGTGCTCACTCCGGTGTCGCTCGCGTCGCTCGGCGCGGGGTTGCCTCCGCACGCCGCGAGCGTCGAAGCGACGCAGAGACAAAGGGCGAATCGAAACGAAGCGTTCATCTCTCGAAGCATTCTCATGACGGCGTCGATTAGCGCGCGGGTCATCGGCTGGCAACCATGAGCCCCGAGCGCATCTGCGCCGACTGCGTCGCGTTGTTGAGCAGTCGATCCCCGCCGGCCGCGACGCGCCGCGCGTGACTGCTCGATCTGTCGTTTCGACGAAAGAATCCTCGTGATCACAGGCGACATCGCGTGGCTCTCCGGTTGGCGGTCGTGGTCGTTGGGCAACGGTCGTCTCGCATCGCGACGGCGCGACGACGCACGGCGTTGCCCCTCTCAACGCTTGCACCAGCGACGCGCGTACCGTCGTTCGACCATCGCTACGGCGCGGGCCGCAACGTCACGCTCTGAACGCTGTCGCTTCCGCCCCCGCGCGAGTTGTCGAGCACGACGGTGACCGTGCCTCCGAGCGCGCGTCGAGCGAGGGTGCTCGTGACGATCGTGCTTCCGGGCCGTTGATCGAGCGTGAATCGCTCGCCGTTGACGATGAACAGCGCTCCGGCCGCGTCGCGGTTGGCGCTGAATCGCGAGCTCACCTCGATGTTGTAGTTGCCCACGATGACCGCGTTGAACGTGAAGGTCGCAGTGCCCCGCAGCGTTCCATCCGGGCGATATGCCATGTCGCAGTCGTTGGGGATGTGCTCTGCGCCGCGCGCGGTGAACGCGTACCCGCGCGTGCAGTCGTGCACCCAGTTGTTGCGCATCGTGTACGTGGCCATTCGGTAGCCGATCGTTCGAACCACCGGCCTTCCTGTAGGACCGTCCGGCGCCGAGTCTCGCGGTGCGCCAGCGTCGACGCCCGTGTCGCGCGGAGAAGCCACGTCCATCGCGACGCCTGTGTCCACAGGCTCGACGACGTCCTCCACGCTCGCGTCCATCGCGCTTGCGTCGGGCAGCGGCGGCTCTGGGTCGCTGTCTCGATCTTCGACGTCCGTTGGCTCGGCGTCGGCGCTCGATGGGCGATCGGCGCGAGCGTCGACGGTTCGTCCGTCGGGTCCATCCACGGTGCCGTCGGCGCAGCCGATCGCGCAGACCGCAACGAACACAATCTGGGCAGAGACAGGCGTTCGCATTGTCCCGAGCGTCGCGCGAAAATGGGCGTCGCGAAAGCGCGACCGCCCGACGATTCGATCCCACGCGAGTCGATGGCCCGACCAGCTTCGATGGAGGTTCGTCGAGATCCGCGTTGCGCTAACGCACCGAAACCAGACTCAGAACGCGCACCCGTGCATCGTGCTGCCCATGACTCGCTGCGGGCCGGCTCCCACGTCGATCTCGAGCGTGAGCGTCGAGTCGCCAGAGCACAGCTCGCGACACGAGCCGGTGGGCGCTGGATTGCCGGACTCTTTTCGGATCATCGCCGAGCCCGCGCCACCGACGAGCGGGAAGGTCGTCGGTGACACCACGAGCGTCTGCACGACGCTCGACCCCGTCGCGCGAATCGACAACGTCGCGCTGGTGATGCGCGCCGTCGAACCGCTGGCGCCGCTCACGTCGACCGTCCAGTTCGCCCGAACAGGGTCCGGCGGAACGATCGGCATGCAGTTCGAAAACGACATGAAATCGCGGATCGAAATGCGAACCGCCCCGCCGTCTGTCACCGCGTCGGCTCGCGCGTCCACGCCGCTGTCCGACCCCGAATCGACCCCAGAGTCCGCCCCGGTGTCGACGCCAGAATCCACACCACCGTCCGTCGTCGCGTCCGTTGTTGCGTCCACGCTCGCCTCCGAGCTCCCGTCCGATGCCGCGTCGGGGGCTGCATCGACTTCGCTGTCGGCCATCGCGACGTCTGGTCGCGAATCGGCGGAGGCGTCCGACGGCGTGGTCGGTGACGAGCACGCGGCGGACATCGTGAGAACCGAGAGCACTGTGAGACCAAGGGTTTTGCCCATGTTCGGACTCATAGCATCGCTCAGCGGACCATGCTGTCTATCTTCGTCGAACGGTGCCGCGTCGCTCCCTGTCCCAAGCCCGCTTGGAGGCCGATGCAGGCGGTCGTTCCGTTCGGGTGGCCGAGGAACATGGCCGTGATTACAGCGACGAAGAGCGTCCGCCGGTGGGTTCATCGCCGCAACCCGTGGCGTCACGGCACGGCACGGCAAGAAACATCGATCGAGACCGTCGCAGCCCGCGAGCTTCGATGCACACTCGCGCGTATGCCGACGCCTCACATCTCCGCGCAGCGCGGAGACTTCGCCGACTGCGTGCTCTTGCCCGGTGATCCGCTCCGCGCGCGCTTCATCGCCGAGCGCTTCTTCGAACGTCCCGAGCTCGTCACGAGCGTGCGCAACATGCTGGGATATACCGGCACGTTTCGCGGGCGAAGAGTGTCCGTGATGGGGCACGGGATGGGCATTCCGTCGGTCTCGATCTACGCCACGGAGCTCGTGAAGTTCTACGGGGCGAGGACGCTCATCCGCGTCGGGAGCTGCGGTGCGCTTCGAGCAGACCTCGCGTTGCGCGACGTGATCATCGCGCAAGCGGCGGGGACCGACTCCAACGTCAATCGCACGCGGTGCCTCGGCTTCGACTTTCCCGCGGTCGCCGACTGGTCTCTCGTCCATAGCGCGGTCGACGCTGCGCGCTCGCGCTCCATCGCGGCTCGCGTCGGAACGGTTTGGAGCTCCGATCTCTTCTACTCACCTCCCTCGCCGTTGTTCGATCGCCTCGAGTCGCTCGGCGTTCTGGCGGTCGAAATGGAGGTCGCGGGGCTCTACGGCGTGGCCTCGGAGTACAACGCCAGCGCGCTCGCGCTGTTGACGGTGTCCGATCACCTGCGGCGCGAAGAATCGCTCGACTCGATCGAGCGTGAACAGAGCTTCGTCGCCATGGTCGAGCTGGCTCTCGATGTAGCGACGCGCTGATCCGCTCTCGCGTTCGTGTTCGCACGCCCGTCCGAGCACGGGACTCTCACTGAAACCGCGGGATCAACCGCTCGAGATACGTCCGGTCCTTCTGGAAGATCGGAACCTCGAGGTCGAGCTTCGCCCCCGGCAGCACGGCGCGCCCTCGCTTGAACTCGGTCGGCCACTTCGCCCAGTTCTGCCCCTTGGCGAAGAGCAGGTCGTGCTTCTCGCGCTCGCTCTTTCCCAACAGCTCGTCGTGCGAATAGTAGTTGGACGCGAGCATGTTCAGGCTGTTGCGCGAGGCGTCGAGCTGCCGCCAGATGAAGTACTTCTCGACCTCGTCGCGCTGGCCGATCGCGAACACCCGCGCGTCGAACGTCGCCATCGGCCCGTCGTACGCCTTCGCAAACGCGGCGGTGAAAACGCTCGCTGACACCGACGCGATCTTCTGGATCGACCCCTCGAACCACATCCGCGAGTCGTCGCGACGAAAGTCCGTGAGCAAAAACGAATACTCGTCGCTCTGCCCGAAACCGACCGCGAAGCCGTCCATCGCGGCCGACAGCGCCACGGCAGCCTCGTCCAGCGCGCGCGCGAGCGGCGCGCAGTACGGTCGTTCGAGCTTCGCCGTGTAGTTGTGAAACGCGCGCCCATCCACGCGCACGATCACGTAGCTCTTGCGCGGCAGCAGGACGCGTGCAGGATCTTCGTAGAACGTCTTGATGCGGTTTCCGAGATCGTCGTTCATGCGCTGTGGGCCATTGGTACGATGACTCGGATCGTCGTCGACACCAATGTGCTCATCTCGGCGGCGATCAAGCCCGACGGCCTCGAGGCCAAGGTGCTCGCCCTCTGCACAGCGCAGACGCTCTCGACCGCGCTCTCGGACGCGCTCGAGGCAGAGTACCGCGAAGTCGCCTCGAGAAAGAAGTTCGCGCGGCAGACCACCGCGCTCTCGACGGTCATCGACGCGCTCGTGCGCACGTCGCGGAGAGTGACCGTCGACGGTGTGTCCAATCGATGCAAAGACCCCAAGGACGACATGGTGCTCGCCTGCGCGATCGCGGCGCGAGCTCGATTCCTCGTCACGGGAAACGTCATTGATTTTCCAGGGGAAGCGGACGGTGTGCGCGTGCTCAACGCGCGTGCCCTTCTCGCCGAGCTCGACGCGATGAACCCGTAGCGCGAAGCTGCGTTCGACGAGCGGTTATCGCCCGCTTTGTTCTGCGGGGCCGTTCGACCCGAAGAGGGGACACGGGCCGTTGTAGCCGGCCTCGGCCGCCTCCCTCCGCATCATCTCTCGCTTCTGCTCGGGCGACACGTTCGACTGGCCGATCGCTCGCCACGCTCGTCGGGCTCTCTCGGTGTGGATGTGATCCTCGATCCATTGCCCGATCCGCTGGCTGCGCACCGAAGGGTCGAGACCGGCCGACACCCCAGAGCGCTCGAGCACATGGCACATCGCTTCGAAGTCCTTCGCCTCGCGATTGCAGCCCGCGAGCGCGAAGGAGCCAACGACCAGGGCGACGAGCGACAGCGATCTCATGGCGCAGCGTCGAGCAACACGCGTACCGGCTCCAAAGAGATGCGTGGGGCTCGATTTCGTGTGTCGTTCGTGAGTGGTTTGCGTCTGCGCCGCACGACCTGCGTCGCGCTCGCTTCGCGGTCGAAATCGGATGGGAGCAGGGGGCTAGTGACAGCCGTTGGGAGCCGTGCTAGAGAGCGCGCCCCATTTCGGGGTCGGACGATTCTCGTTCGGACAGCTCCCTCGCTCGCGGACCCTCTGGCACACCGCGGGCCCACTCAGTCCAGGAGGCACGTGCCACAATGACCATCGAAGCAAATATCGACCGGTCTCGAGCCACAGACTACGAGACCATCTTCATCCTTCGCGCCGACATCGACTCGGACGCGTCGGAGAAGGCCATCGCGCGAGTGCTCGCCGCGATCGAAGGCGGCCAGGGGAAGCTCTTGAAGGTCGAGAGCTGGGGCAAGCGTCGCCTCGCTTACGCGATCGGCAAGCAGCGCAAGGGCTTCTATGTCTACGTCCGTTACCTCGGCTACCGCGGCGTCGTCGCGGAGGTCGAGCGCAACCTCCGCATGCTCGACACGGTGCTCCGCCACCTGACCGTCGCGCTGCGCAAGGACGTCGACCCGAAGTCGCTCACGGTCGATCCCGAGGACGTCAAAGTGCGTCGCATCGAGATCGTCGAGAGCGAGGACGAGAAGGAAGACAACATCGAGTCGTCGCTCGGACTTTCCGATGAGCGAATGCACTCGAGCTCGCGCGCGGACCGCTACGACATGCCTCCTCCGGAGGCGGCGGTTGCCGTCGAAGCCGAGGCGAAGGCCGAACCCAAGACCGACGGCGACAAGCCCGCGCAGTGACCAACGGAGGCTCTCATGACGATGCGTGATCGAAACCTGGATCGTGATGACTTCACCGAGGCGGGCGAAGCTGAAGTCGCTGGACTCAACATTGCTGACCGCCGACGCGGTGGACGCAAGAAGGTCTGCAAGTTCTGCGCGGATAAGGCAACCGCCGTGGACTACAAAGACTCGCTCCTGCTCCGTTCTTTTCTCACTGAGCGCGGCAAGGTCGTTCCGCGCCGTATCTCGGGCAACTGCGCGTTCCATCAGCGCATGGTGAACGAGGCCATCAAGCGCGGTCGCATGATCGCGCTCCTGCCCTTCACCGTCGCGCAGTGACACCCCGGAGGAGATGAATCATGGCTCGTTCGGTTAACGTGGTTTTGCAGAAGGACGTCGACAAGCTCGGCAAGGGCGGCGACGTCGTGAAGGTTTCGCCGGGATTTGCCCGCAACTTCCTCGTTCCCAAGGGTCTGGCTCTGCCAGCCTCCGAGGGCAACGTCGCGCGCTTCGAGCACATCAAGCGCGTCGCCGCAGAGCGCGCCGCCAAGGCTCGCGCCGAGGCCAAGTCGGTCGCTGAGAAGGTCTCGTCCGTCGAGCTCGCGCTCACCGCGCGCGCCGGCAGCGAAGGCAAGCTCTACGGCTCGATCACCTCGAAGGACATCGAGACCGCGCTCAAGGCCAAGGGCTTCGACATCGACAAGAAGAAGCTCAAGGTCGACAACATCCGCTCGGTCGGCACCTACGAGGTCGTCGTTCACGTGGCCCCCGAGGTCAACGCGACCTTCAAGGTCACTGTCACGGCCTCGACCGAGGGCTGAGCGGCTCGCGACTCGCGTCGCGTCGCCCACAGCCTGGGTCTCGAAGGGGGGAATGCTGGCTCGACGTCGTGCGCTTGTCGCACGCGCGGCGAGTTCTGCTACGTTCGCGCGCGAAACCGATGGTCCTATCTCGAGATCTCGTGTTCGCTCGTCGCTCGCGCGCGAGCGTTGCTGCCTTTGCATTCGCGTTCGCTGCGGCCGGAGCCGCGACGCTCGCTTCGTCGGACGCTCACGCGCAAGTCGAGCTCCGCTGCCCTCAGGGTTGGACGACGACGACGCCCATCGTTCCCGGAGCGCCCGGCCAGCGGCCGCTCGTAACGTGTCGCAAAGAGCCCATGACCGTCGGCGGCCTTCAAATCGACGTCGCGGTCCCTCCAGGATCGGCAGAGGCTCGGCTCGGGCTTCAGCTCTTGATGGAGGCGCAGTTTCCGCCGCCAGACTCGATGCCGACGCTCCGCGACGAGACGTTCGGCACGATCCGCGGCCGCGTGCTCGAGCGCGAAGCGCAAGGCGAAGGACCGGGCGGCACCACGACTCGCGTGACCGGCGCCGTCGCGCTCATCCCGGTGGGAAGCAGCACCGTCGTCCTGCGCGCGGTGTCGACCAACGCGCGAAGCAGCGCGCTCGCGGCGCTGCGGCTGATCGTTCCTGCCATCGTGGGCATCGACGGCGCAGCTGCGCAGTGGCGCGTGGGCCTGACGAGCTGCCCGCGGCCGCTCACCCGCGGCGAGTCCCAGGGATCGACCCCCAACGGCCTCCGCCTCGCAGGAACGTGCCTCGTCGAGAGCGAAGGCAAGTCCGCAGAGGTGCTCGAGTCACGTCTGCCGTCGCGCACCGTGGCCGAGGCCCGCGCCGCGGTCGACTTCTACCGTCAAGCGATGGACCGCCAGTTTTCGCGGCTCGGCGGTCGCGTGACGATGGACGAGCCGAGCCCCATCACCGTGCAGAACGCCTCGGGTTTCGTCGGCGCTGTCCACGCGCAGGTGAACATCCCCGAGTCGCCCGAGGGGCCCGCGCAGGCGATGCGAATCGATCGCATGGTCGCGGTCGTTCCGCTCGACAACGGCGGGCACGCCGAGATCGTCGTGACGCTCGCAAACGCGGCGTCGCCGACCGCGCTTCGATCGCTGCTCGACGCGGTGATCGCCAACGTGAAGATCGACGGCTCTCAGGTCACCGGCTCGACCGCCGCGCCCGGAAGCGCCAACGCCCGCGGCGACGGAGGAGCTCCGGGCAGTGACGACGGCGGCGCGAGCCGCGAGCCCGGCGAGGGGCCTCGCGAGGCGCCCCGCCGACCGCAGATCGACCCCAACGCGCCGATCCCCAACTGGAACGCCGTCGGCAACGAGCGTCCGCGCGCTAGCTCTCAGCCCGCGGGCAAGAGCTCCTGCGGGTGCGCCACGCCCGGCTCCTCCCGATCCGATGCTCCGCTGCTCGCCGCGATCGCAGCGGTCGCCGCGACGCTCAGCGTTCGACGCCGTCGCGCGCGCTGAGCGCTCGAGCCTTCAGCCACCCCGCGCGAGCGAGGACACATTGAATTCGTGTGTCGAATCGAGCTCGCGTCTCGTCACCGCTCACCGGTCGGACGCCAGCTCGCTCGCAGGGCTCCAGTGCTCGGTGACCCGCAGCGCGGCCCCGCGCGCGACCAGCACTGTCACCGACGCCGTCGCGCACGGCGGCCGTCGATGCCACGGGCGCACCGGTCCGCTGCGCTCGAGCGCGAGCTGCACGTACTGGATCGGCAGTTGATGGGACACGATGACCGCAGCGCCGCGCGTCTCGGCGCTGATCGACAAGAGCGCGTCGCGCACCCTCGCGGCCACCGCCACAGAGGGCTCGTCGATGTTCTCCGAAGAAAACCAGCGCCCGAGGTGACCCCAGAGGTCCGCACGGTAGCGCAGTCCGTCGAACCGAGAGCGAGCCTCGATCAGCCGCTCGTCGTCGCGAACATCGCACGATAGCCGCAAGCGCTCGCGAATACGCTGCGCCGTCTCGAGCGCTCGCTCGAGCGGACTCGCCGCGATCAGATCGATGTTCGTATCCCGTGACCCGAGCCACGTCGCGCACGCGTCGACCTCTCGCCGTCCTCGCTCGGAGAGCCTGAAGCCTGGCTGCCGTCCGTACCGCAGCCGGTCGGGGTTGTGCACTTCGCCGTGCCGTACGAGATACAGCGCGCTCGCGGTCATCGTGCCGCGCACGCCGCGAATCCGAGCACCTTCGGCCCGTCGACGGTGTCCGTCGGCGTCGGCGACCAACCGCGCGAGAGACGCGCTTCGAGCAGCGCTCGCTCCGTCGGCTCCTCGCTCCAGACGGCGACCGCCGTCAAACCGCCCAGTCAGGTGCAGTCGTAGACGAGCCAGCGGTCTCGGTCCCGAACGACCACGTCGTGCGTGTACTCGTCCTGCACGACCACCCGCAGCAGAGACAACGCTCCGTCGCTCGCGACGCAGCGCGCGATCAACTCTTCGAGCGTGCGAAGCGAGCCGTCGGTGAGCGAGTCCGTTGCTTTCACGAGCGAGTTCGTATGATAGCGTCCGCGCCTGCTCGGCGCACGCCCGACGATTCACAGGCAAATCTCCAATGGGTCAAAGTGTCCTCGCCACGATTCTCGAGTCCGTTCACGCGCTGCGGGGCGGCCGCCCCGTCGTCCTGTTCGACCTCGACGGAACGCTCTACGACAACCGCCCTCGAACGCTGAGGATCTTGCACGCGTTCGCCGCGCAGCTGCCTCGCGAGCACGCCGAGATCGCTCGAAAGATCCGCGCGCTCTCGGCGAGCGACGTTCGCTATCGGCTCGACGAGACGCTCGCGCCCATCGGCGTCGCGGATTCGCTCATCGATCAGGCGAAAGAAGCGTGGCGCGTCCGGTTCTTCACCGACGCCGCGTGCGCCGATGACGTCCCCGTTCAGGGCTCCGTCGCGTTCGCGCGCGAGTGCTGGGACGCAGGCGCGACGCTCGTCTACCTCACGGGTCGCGACACGCCCGGGATGCTCCTCGGCACGGCTCGCACGCTCCGCGACGACGGCTTTCCGATGGGCGTGCCGCGGGTCGAGCTCGTGATGAAGCCCTCGTTCGAGGAGCCGGACCTCGATTTCAAACAGCGCTTGCTCGACGCGTTCGACGAGCTCGGCAAGGTGGTCGCCTCGTTCGACAACGAGCCAGGCAACTGCAACCTCTTTCGTCGCCGCTGGCCAGAGGCCTTCACAGTGCTGCTCGACACGCAGAAGGCCCCTGGAGCGCCGCCGCTCGACGCCGGGTGCCACATCGTTCCGCACTTCGTTCACTGAGAAAAGCGTCGGGCGTCTCGACCTCTCAATGGCCGCTTCACTCTCGATTCGCGCGCTCACCAAGGTGTGGCCCAATGGCACGCGCGCGCTCGAGCCGCTGTCGCTCGAGGTCGCCGGCGATGAATTCGTGGCCATCCTCGGCGGCTCTGGCGCAGGCAAGAGCACCCTGCTTCGATGCATCGCGCGCTTGATCGAGCCCTCGAGCGGAACCGTGCAGCTCGCCGGCGCCGACATCACCGCCGCCAAGGGCCGCGCGCTGACCGACCTTCGCGCGCGCGTCGGCTTCGTCTTTCAGCAGTTCAACCTCGTCCCCAAGTACACGGCGCTCGAGAACGTCCTGCTCGCGCGCGTCCCTCGCCGCACGTATTGGCAGGGAATTCTCGGGCGATTCTCGGACGAGGACCGCGCCGTCGCCGCGCGAGCCCTCGAGCAAGTCGGCCTCCACGACAAGCTCGACGCCCCCGCGCGCGAGCTCTCTGGCGGCCAGCAGCAGCGCGTCGCGGTGGCCCGCGCGTTCGCGCAAGAGCCTCGGATCCTGCTCGCCGACGAGCCCACCGCGTCGCTCGACCCGCGCCTCGCGGACGTCGTGCTCGACCTGCTCCGCGCGTACGGCCGTGATCACTCGGTTCCCGTGCTCGTCAACGTGCACACCGTCGAGCACGCGCGGCGGTTCGCCACCCGCGTCGTCGGTCTTCGCGCGGGCGCGGTGGTGTTCGACGGCGCCGCCTCGTCGCTCGACGAAGCCGCGCTCGAGACCATCTACGGCGCGAGCGTCGTGACGAACGTCGTGCAACCTCGCGCGAAGTAGACCGGCAGCGTCCGCGTCCGCCCGTCGCGCGTAAGCACGAGGTCGACATTGGCGGTCGCTCCCATGAACTCGATGTTCGTAATGAGCGCGGTGCCCTGCGTGCCCGTCGCCATTCCGAGCGCGAATCGATCGCCTTCGATGTCGTAGGCGATCCCTTCGACGCTCGCGGGTCGAAGCGTGATGCTCACGTTGCGAACGCGCGCGCGAAGGCTGTCTTCGACCTCGACGACGAGCTGGGCTCGGGCGGGATCGACGGTGAATCCCGACGGCGCGACGAGCTCTCCCAATCGCAAGGGATCGAGCGCCACCACCGAGACGTCCGCGCTGTCGGCGCGGGCGTGGCCGATGGCGCACTGCCTCGGCGGCGCGACCGATTCTGCTCTCAACGGGCCGACGCCATCGCGGTCTCGCGGGACGTCGAGCGCGAAGGCGCCCGTCATCGACGACATCGTCGAGCGGCTCGGATCGAGCAGCGATTGCACGACCCAACCGCCAGCCGCGGTCGTGTGCGTCGGGCGCGATCGCGGCATGGTGTTCACCTGACCCACGATGCCGCGCACAGCGGTGAGCGGGCCAGCGTCGGATCTCCCGACTGTCGCGGCGTCCGAGCGTCCCGCGTCGGTCGACACGGATGCGTCGCCGACGGGCGGGTTGTTGCCGAACCGAGGCGTTCCGTTGCTGCACGGCTCGACGGGGCACGGCGGTGGAGGAGCCATGCCAGTCGGACCGCAGCCGAGAAGGGCGAGCGCGTGGATCGCCGCAAAACGCCGCATCAGAAGAAAGCCTGCCATCGGGGCAGCGAGTCTAGCGCGCCAGCAGTCTGGCGACGAATTACCGCTGCTCGTCCTCGATTCGAGGATCGTCGCGTCAGATGGCGCGAAGGTTGTTGTCTGCGTCGAACGCGGCGTCCGTCTGAAACAACGCGACCAGGCCTTCGATCACCGACACGATTGCAGGCACGCCGGTCCACGACGTGAGCAGGTAGATCAATCCCCACACAGGTTTGCCCTGATAAAACTTGTGCAGGCCGATGAATCCGAGAAGAAACGCGAGCACGGCGAAGACGAGGCGATTGGCGTTTCCCACGCGGACGATGCCAGTCGGCGCGGTGTAGCCGTACGGCACCATCTGCGGCGCCATCACCTGCGCGGGCATCATCATCGGCTGCTGCATGACCATGGGCATCATCTGCGGCTGCGCGGGGACGATCGCGTATGTTTGCGCCGGAGCGGTGTACGCCATGGGAAGCGGCGCTGGTGTGGGAGCAGGCGCGTACGGCATCATCTGCGGCGCCGGCGGGGCCTGTTGCGCAACCATGTACGGCTGCTGGTACGGCGGCGGATACGGCTGCTGCGGCTGCGCGTAGGGATTGGGCTGCGCGTAGGGATTGGGCTGCGCGTAGGGATTGGGCTGCGCGTAGGCGTTTGGCTGCGCGTAGGGATTGGGCTGCGCGTAGGCGTTTGGCTGCGCCGGTGGTTGGTAGGGCGGCGCGTAGGGCTGCTGGTAGGGATCGGGCGAGGTTGCCTGGGGAAATGCAGCCGCTGGGGCGCCGTATGCGGGATGCGCATACACGGGGGTCGGCTGCGGCGCGCGCGGTGGCGCGTTCGGCGCGTGCGGATTGGGCTGCGCGTACACGGGCGCTGTGCCCGCGGGAGGATTGGGCGGTGGCCACGCTCCGACCGTCGCGAGCGCGGTCGTAGGCGGAACTCGGTCCGTCGAAGGAGCGCTCGAAGGAGCGACCTTCGGCTGTGGCGCATCGGTGCGCAGCGCGTCTGCCAACGGATCGGCGGTCTCAGCGGGTCTGGCGTTGGAGGTCGCGCCGCTTTGGTCGTCGTTGTTCATCGAGAGGAGGCCTCGGTGGTAGACGCCGGCAGCTGCGCTGGCGCTGGAACGAGCTCACGAAACACGTACGTGACGACGCCCGCATCCGGGTCGAGCTCGACGTCGACGTAGTGTGATGCTGCCATGGCTTGGAGCGCTCGCTCGGCTTCCGCAAGCGTGAGGCCGAGACCGTGGGCCGTCGAGGTCACCGTCAGTCGTCCGCGCTTCTTCGTCGCGAGGTCGAGCAGGAGCACTTGAATTTCGGGGTCGAGGTCGACCTTGCCGCGGAGCTTCTTTCGCTGGCGCAAGAGCCAAAGGCCGAGCCCGCCCGTGACTCCGCTCGCGACCGCAGCGGACGCGAGCACCGCGCCCACGGGAACAACGAAGAACGTGACCGTCGCGAGGGCCGTCGCGAGAATCAACCCGCTCGTCGCGAGCGACAGCGCCCCGACCGAGCCTGCTTCACCCTGATATCGCTCGCGGCTCGAGATGCCGTCGCCCTCGCGCGCAACGGCGAGACTGGACTCGTTGTGCCCCGCGCCGTGCATCGCGTGAGGATTCGTCCAGCCTGGCGCGTACGCGGTCGGAGCGCCTGGGGCGCCCGCAGACTGCGGCGACATCGTTGGGACGTTGTGCACGCTCGGCGGCAGATACGCGCCCTGCGCGCCGTACGCGCCGTACGCGCCGTATGGCTGCGGCATCGTCGGAATCGCTACGACGTGCGCCGTGACCATCACCGGTTGCACGGCCACCATCTGGGGCACTTGCGGCGCCACCATGACGGGGACCGGCTGCTGCGGAGCATAACCGTATGGAACGGCGCCGGGCGGCACTCCAGGATAGGCGCCGTACGCCCCTGCGCCGGGCGGATAGGGCGGATGTTGAGCGCCTGGAGCGACGGGAACGAGCGTTCCGTCGGGGGCGAGCATGTAGCCGGGCGGGACAGAGCCCGGACCCCAATACGTCATTCGCGATCGAGCCTCGGTTTCGATTCTAGACTCGCTCTCGCTCGGGAGCCACTCATGAACCTACGCGCACAAACGGAGCTCATCTCCGCCTTCATTGCCTTCTCGATCGTGGCGGGCGTGCTCCTGCGCGAGCAAAAACGCCGCTTGCACTGGCTCTTCGCTGGGTTTGGCGGAACCGTGGGGCTCTGGTTCGCGGCGCTATTTCTTCACAATCGGTTTCCGTCCGTGCGGGTGTTCTCGCACCTCGCGTCGATTTCTCTAGTCGTGCTGCCGCAGTTCGGCGTGCGGTCGCTTCGCGCGTTTTTCAGTGATTCGTCGCTCAAGCCGAGCCGACTCCTCGCCTGGGCGACGGCGCTCGGAATCCCGTTGCTGGTCCTCTCGATCAGCCCGTGGCACGCGCACACCGCGGCTCGCGCCGTCCTCTCTGTGTACGTGGTCGGCCTGCACGCCGCGCTCTCGTGGGAGTTCGTCGCGAAGGCTCGGGCGGCCAACTCGCGCGTCGAGCGCGCGCGCGCCGCGTATTTCGCCGGTGTTTCGCTGGCGACCACGGTCGTGTTCTTCACGGACCTCTTGCCGTTCTCTGGCATCGACGTCGGCCCGGTCGGAACGACGCTAGTCCTCATCGTGTTGTTCATGCTCTCGCAGGTGATGGAGCGCTCGCGGCTCGTCGACCTCTACGAGCTCACGGCGCGGCTCGTGGTGCTCAGCGCGCTGGCCTTCGTCTTGGCCGGCGTCTACTACCTGCTCGTCGACTGGGCTCGGGGCCAGGCTCCATACGTGCTCAACGCGATCGTCGCTTCGCTCGTGATCTTGATTCCGCTGGACCCGCTGCGGGCCAAGACCGAGGCGCAGGTCGCGAGGTTCTTCTTTCGCGAGCGATTCGACCTCGAGTCGTCGATCGCCGCGCTCGGCGCGAGGCTCGCGCACGTGCTCGAGCTCCAGGACCTCGGCCGCGAGCTCATCGATGGCCTCGCCGCGTCGCGGAGGATCACCAACGCGTCGCTGTTTCTCGTCGACGCCGAGCGACAGGGGCTCGAGCTGTTCGCGCACCTCGGCGCGACCCCGCCCGAGCGACTGGAGTACGCCACGTCGCGGGCGATGGTCGAGCGCCTGCTCAAAGACGGCTCGATCGTCGCCGAGCCGCTCGAGCGCGACGCGAGTGAGGCCCGCGAGCGCGGCGAAATCCGCGACGCCCTCGAGCCGATGGAGGTCGCTACGACGCTGCGCAAGCAGCACGCCTCGGTGGCGATCCCCGTGCTCGACGAGCAGTCGCAGCTGAGCGGCGTTTTGTTTCTCGGAGACGATCGCATCGCTGAGCCGTTCAGCGCCGAGGAGGTGCAGATCCTCCGCGAGCTCGGCGCTCAGGTCGCGAACGTCCTCGAAAACACGCGCGGGCACCAGCGCATCAAAGAGCGCGACAGGCTCGCGTCGATGGGCGAAATGGCCGCCGGATTGGCGCACGAGATCCGCAATCCGCTCGGCAGCATCAAGGCCGCCGTCCAGCTCCTGCAACCCCAAGCGCAGCGCGGAACGGTCGAAGACGAGTACCTCCAGATCATCGGCGAGGAGGTCGATCGACTCGATCGCGTCGTGCGCAACTTCTTGGACTACGCGAGGCCCGGCCAGGGAACGATCGAGACCGTCGATCTGCGCGAGGTCGTCGAGCGCACGCTGCAGATCATGAAGAAGGACCTACCTGCAGCCGTGGACCTGCAGTTCATCGCAGAGAAAGACGTCCCGCTCGTGAGGATGGATCCAGCGCAGCTTCGTCAGGTCGTGATGAACCTCGTGCGAAACGCGGTCGAGGCGATGGACGGGCGAGGGCGGGTGTCCGTCGTCGTGCAGAGAAAGGCGAGCGCGCCGATGGCCGAGATCGTCGTTCGCGACTCGGGGCCGGGGATCGACGCGAAGCTCGTCCCCAAGCTGTTCACTCCGTTCGTGACCACCAAGGCCCAGGGAACAGGGCTCGGCCTCGCGATCTCGCAGCGTCTCGTCGCAGGCGCAGGCGGCCGCATCGAGCTCCGCACGCAAAGCGGGCGAGGCACGACCTTCGT
>LNFM01002826.1_pt1 | contig 35688 bp, 33 predicted proteins | sample 596031 | NCBI WGS metagenome assembly LNFM01 (sample SAMN04254537, study PRJNA301005) | activated carbon metagenome | isolation source: dual media filters at the Ann Arbor, Michigan drinking water treatment plant | place: USA: Ann Arbor
GAGAGCTTGACAGCGGCGGGATCGAAGTCGGAGCCGAAGTCACCGTCACCGGACCCTACGGATCCTGCTTCCGACGGGAAAACCGAACCGGACCGATGATCCTTGTCGCAGCAGGCTCGGGCATGTCGCCGATCTGGTCGATCCTGCATGACCACGTTGCCAGTGGCGAAGATCGTCCGGTGTACTTCTTCTACGGGGCCCGGACCCGGGCAGATCTATTCTACCTCGACCAGATCGCCGCCATCACTGCTGCAAACCCGCAGATCACCTTCATCCCGGTGCTGTCGCACGCACAGGACGACGACGCATGGGCTGGTGCGCAAGGCTTCGTCCACCAGGTTGTCGGAACCGAGCTGAAGCGGATGGGTATCGAGGGTGATGCGGATGCCTACGCCTGCGGTCCGCCACCGATGATCGATGCGCTGCAGCCGGTGCTTTTCCTGCAGGACTTCGACCCGGACCGGACCTTTTTCGACAAGTTCACGACCTCCACCGCACCCACGCCGATCAAGGCGCACTGACACCAGAGGCAAAGCCTCGCAAACAGGGAGAGAGACATGGTTGCCACATCAAGCTCGGTCGGATCGGGGGCGGCAGGCGCCGCGCAGTTTGCCGACAGCGAAAGCCGCCGCTACCGCTATTTCGAACCCCGTGGCAAACGGGCCACCCATTACGAAGACGTGACGGTCGATGTCCAACCCGATCCGGAACGCTATCTGATCCAGGATTGGATCATCGCCTTCCCGAACGGCAAGGGCGCCTACGAGAAGGACAGCACCCAGGCGAAAAGCTCGAACTGGCATGCTTTCCGTGCGCCTGACCAGGAATGGGAGCGCACCCACTACCAGCGCCAGTCCCGCATCGAAGTGATGGTCCAGTCCGTCATCAACAACGGCCGCAAATCCGGCGCACCGCAGGCCTTTGATGCGGCCTGGATCAAGGTTCTGCAGAACCATCTGGGCGCATGGAAGCATGTCGAATTCGGCCTTGGCACCAGCCTGATGCAGGCGCAGCGCTACGGCTATACCCAGATGATCAACAACGCGACGCTGACGAACTCGTCGTACAAGCTGCGGCTTGCCCAGGACATCACGCTGTATCTGGCCGAGATCGGCATGGATATCAAAGGCTGGGATGACGAGGCCGGCAAGCGGTTCTGGCTGGAGGACGACATCTGGCAGGGCACCCGCAAGTGCGTCGAGACGATCATGGGCGCGCCGGACTATCTCGAGCAGTATTTCGCCACCAACCTCGTCTTCGAACCCCTGGTGGGAGAGCTGTTCCGCTCGGGCTTCCTGATGCAGGCGGCAGCGCACAACAACGACTTCATCACCCCGTCCGTGATCGCCGCCGCCGAGGGCGACTACGAGCGCAATCTCGCCAATACGATCGACCTGATCTACCTGCTCGCCAACGACGAGGACTACGGCCCGCAAAACCGCGAGCTGTTCCAGGGCTGGGTCAGGAAGCACGCGGCACTTGCCGATGCGGCGGCGAAGAAACTGCAGCCGATCTGGTCGCAGGCCCACTCAAAGCCGGTGAGTTTCGAAGAGGCTCGCGCAGTTTCCGAAGAGCGGTTCGGAAGGATCCTCGGCGAACTCAACCTGTCCCGCTAACCAAGGAAACCAAGCCATGTCAAACATTGCACGCGACAACTCGCATGAGAACATCTTCAAGTCGATGAAGGACATCACCTTCGAGAAGACCATTTCGCACCAGTGCGGCGTCACCATGTCGGACTCGGTCGAGGCGCGCGCCATCGCCGAATTCATGGATGCCAAGCCGGGGGTGACCGTGACCTACAATCCGGCGCTGATCCGGATCGACGGCTCGGGCAAGATGGTCTTCAAGATGGATGAGATCAGCGAATTCCTCGGCCGCGAAATGACGGCAGAGCTGTTCGAGGTCAACTCCTCCACCCACTACGGCCGCATGGTCCGCGCCGATGACAACACGGTCATCCTCTACGGCAACATGGACGAGATGCTGGAATTCATCTGACAGACGGTCGCGGGGTCAATCCCCGCGTCCCCTCTATCCCCCAGTCACAGCTATGCCCGAAAGGCAATTCCCATGTACATCACTCCTGAAGGCAAGGAGATCTTCGTGGTCGACGGTCATACCCATTTCTGGGATGGCAGCCCCGAAAATCAAGCCAACATCCACGGAAAGCAGTTCATCGACTGCTTCTACGCCTACCACAACGGCCTGTCGCCCAAAGAGCAGCTTTGGGAGAAGTCGAAGTTCGAGAAATACAGCGCGAACGATCTGTACAACGATCTGTTCGTCGACGGGCCGGATGACATCGCGATCTTCCAGACCACCGCGCTGAGCGATTTCTACAAGACCGGGTTTGGCTGCATCAAGCGCACCAGCGAGATCGCGAAGAAGTATCCCAACCGGTTCATCGTGAACGGGACCTTCGATCCGCGCGAAGGCGAAAAGGCGTTGGAATACATCCACTTCATGAAAGAGACCTACGACATCAAGGGGGTGAAGATGTACACCGCCGAATGGAACGGGGCCTCCAAGGGGTGGAAGCTGAACGATCCCGACGCCTACAAGTGTTTTGAGCTGTGCGACAAGCTGGGCATCAAGAACATCCACGTTCACAAGGGCCCGACGATCATCCCGCTGAACAAGGACGCGTTCGATGTGCATGACGTGGATTATGCCGCGACCGATTTCCAGAACCTGAACTGGATCGTCGAACACTGCGGCCTGCCGCGCCTGGACGATTTCTGCTGGATCGCGACGCAAGAGACCAACGTTTTCGCGGGCCTCGCGGTGGCCTTGCCCTTCATCCATTCCCGTCCGCGCTATTTCGGCGAAGTGATGGCGGAACTGCTGTTCTGGCTTGGGCCAGAGAAGATCCTGTTCGGGTCGGACTATGCGATCTGGACACCGAAATGGCTGGTCGAAAAGCTGTGGGCCTACCAGATCCCCGAAGACATCTCGGCCGAACGCGGTGGTGTGCAGCTGACCGACGAGATCAAGGAGAAGATCCTCGGTCTCAACGCCGCGCGGCTCTACAACATCGACGTTGCGGCCCGCAAGGCAGAGTTCGCCAAGCAGCCCGTGATGATCGCGGCGGAGTGAAACGATGCCAGTCGCGCCACGTCTTCCCGCAGAGTTGCCTGCATGTCCCCCACTTGAGCAGGTCTGGGCGCGGCTGGATCTGGTGATGGACCCCGAACTTGACGAACCCGTGACCGACATGGGCTTCGTCGAGTCGGTGTCCATCACCCCACCAATTCCCGGGCAGGACACCAGCGAAGTCAATGTAAGCTTCCGGCTGCCGACCTACTGGTGCTCTCCCAACTTCGCCTTTCTGATGGCCGAGACGATCAAGCGCGAGGTCGAAGTCCTGCCCTGGGTCTCTCGTGCCGTCGTGACGCTGCAAGACCACATGGCGGCAGACGAGATGAATACGGCGATCAACGCGGGCCGCAGTTTCGGGTCGGTGTTCGAGGGCCTGCATCCCGGCGAAGACTTGGCTGCCCTGCGCGAGACCTTCGACCGCAAGGCGTTTCAGCGCCGCCAGGAAGTGGTGATCACGGCGCTCTTGGCGCAGGGCCATTCGGATAAGGCAGTCGTGGAACTGACGCTTGGCGATCTTGAGGCTGTGGAATTTGCGGCCCCAGAAGACGCACGGCAGGCCGGCCGGTATCTGTCGATCCTGAAGGCCAAAGGACTTGCCTTGCGCGCATCCGACCGCGCCTTGCCGGAGTATGACGGGGCGCCGCTCACGGCTGAAGGACTTCGGACCTACATGGACCTGCTGCGGTCCGTGCGCATCAACATGGAGTTCTCCGGCTCGCTTTGCCGGGGATTGAAACAAAGCCGCTACAAGGAAGCCGACCTGTCGGGGCCAACCCCGGTTCTCGTCGATTTCACCCCGCCCGATACCATGCCGATCCACGCCTGCCGCTGACGGGCGCATTACAAAAACACTGTTCAAACGGCCTTGGCCGACGGAGGAAACTATGCCCAAACTGATGATCCACGGGAACGAGGCGCGCCGGGCACTGGCGCTTGGCGTGCAGAGACTGTCCGCTGCCGTCGAATCCACGCTTGGGCCGCAAGGCATGAACGCGATGATCGACCGGCCCATTGGCACGCCGCTGATCAGCCGCGATGGCGTGTCGATTGCATCCGAGATCGAGCTGTTTGACCGGTTCGAGAACATGGGCGCGCAGGTCGTCCGCGAAGTGTCCATGCAGACCAACGACATTGCTGGCGACGGCACCACCACGTCTATCGTGCTGGCCAACGGCATGATCAAGGCCGGCGTCGCCCTGATCGACAAGGGGGCTAAACCGGTTGAGCTTTGCCGGGGCATCGCGCTGGCGGTCGAGGCGACGGCGGCGGCGCTGCGCAAGGCCTCGGTTCCGGTTGCCAGCGACGATGTGCTGGCCGCAGTTGCCCGTATCTCTGCCTCGAACGCCGACCTTGGCTCTCTGGTCGCCGAAGCGTTCCGCCGCGTCGGCCTGAACGGCATCATCACCACCGACTACGGTGTCGGCAGCACGACTACACTTGAAGTGATCGACGGCATGTCGTTCGACCGGGGCTACATCTCGCATCACATGGTCACCGACACCGAAGCGATGCGCGTGGTCCTGCAGCATCCCTACATCGTTCTGACCGACATCAAGCTGAAGACCCCGTCACAACTGGAAGCCGCCCGGACGATCGCAGCCGAGGATGGCCGCCCGCTGGTCCTGATCTCGGAGGACACCTCGCCCGAAGTGCTGCAATCCCTGATCGGCAAAGACCTGGTCGGCAATTTCCTGGTCGTGCACCCGCCTGAATTCGGTCACTGGCGCAAGAACATGATGGAGGATCTGGCGATCCTCACCGGCGGCAAGGTGATGGTGCGCGACCTGGGCGACCGGCTTGAGGACATCACCCGCGAACATCTGGGCAGTGCCCAACGGATCGAGACCACCCAGTCCGACACCATCATCATCAAGGGCGAGGGTGACCCCGCCGCCATCGCCGCCCGCCGCGTGCAAGTCGAACGGCTTTACGTTCTGGCACCACCCAACATCGACAAGGACAAGCTGCAGGAAAGGCTGGCCAAGCTTTGCGGCGGTACGGCGAACATCCTTGCGGGGGGCGTGACGCCGGTAGAGCAGAAACGCACGATCCAGCTGATCGAGGATTCGCTGAATGCCGTGCGCGCCGCCCAGGACGAGGGCGTGCTCGTCGGCGGTGGTGTGGCGCTGACCCGGGTTGCACCCTCGCTTGCCGATCTGGCCAAGACCGTGACGGGCGACCTCCGCAAGGGCGTGGAACTGGTGCAATCGGTGCTGACGCTGCCTTTGGCGCGGATTGCGTTCAACGCGGGGGCCGAACCCAACGAAGTCGTGGGCAAGGTGTCAGGCATGACCGGGGCGCAGGGCTACAATGCTGCGACCGGGGTCTACGAGGACCTGATGCGCGCGGGCGTGATCGATCCGGTCCGCGTCACCGTGTCGGCGCTGGTTAATGCCGGTTCTGTCGCGCGGCTGATCCTGACCACTGAAACCTTGATCGCCGATCTGAAAGAGGACGAAGACCCGACCGCCGGTGGGGCACTTGGCGGAGGCGCGGAGAAGTTGGGGCGGAAATAGCCCCGACCGGACCGACAAGCATCAGGAAAGGATACGAAAATGTACGCCGCACGCCTTTACGAATACGACCCTGCGATGAACGTCCAGCTGAAGATCGAACAGGTCAAGTCACCAACTATAATGGGACCCAGCGACGTGATCGTGAAGGTCGGCGCGGCAGGCCTCTGCCGGACCGACCTGCACATCATCGAGGGTGTCTGGAAAGACATCATGGACACCGGCGGCAACCTCTTGCCTTATATCATGGGGCACGAAAACGCCGGCTGGGTCGAGGACGTGGGCTCGGGCGTCACGTCGGTCAAACCCGGTGATGCGGTGATCTGCCACCCGCACCGCACCTGCGGCATTTGCCTGTCTTGCCGCTATGGCGATGACATGCATTGCGAGCACAGCCTGTTCCCGGGTCTGGGGCTGGACGGTGGCTTTGCCGAATACTTCCTGACCTCGGAACGCAGCCTCATCAAGCTGAACCCGAACGTGACGCCGCTTGACGTGGCGCCGATGGCCGATGCAGGGATCACCGCCTACCGTGCGGCGAAGAAGGCCGCGAAGGGCCTGCGCCCCGGGGCCTATTGCGTCATCCTCGGCGTCGGCGGCCTGGGTCACATCGCGCTGCAATGCCTGCACGAGATCTCGGGCTGCCGCATCATCGCAGTGGACCGCGAACCGGCGGCGCGCAAGCTTTGCAAGGAGCTGGGGGCAGACTTCGTTCTGGATGGCGGGCCGAACATCGTCGAGGAGATCAAAGAGATCACCGGCGGCGGCGCACAGGTGGTCATGGACTTCGTGGGCGAACTTGGGATCGAGAACCTGGCCTGGAAGATGGTCCGCCCCGGCGGCCAGCTGATCATGATCGGCTACGGCGGCAAGGTCGAGGTGCCGACGGTGCATCTGGTGGTGAACGAGATCAACATCGGCGGGTCGCTGGTCGGCAACTACACGGAACTGGTCGAGCTGATGGAGCTGAACGCCGACGGCAAGGTGAAGATGCACTACACCCAGTACAAGCTGGCTGACATCAACACCGCGCTCGATGACTTCAAGAACCGCCGCTTCGCTGGACGTGGGGTGATCGTGCCCTGAACCGGGCCCGCACCAAAGGATGAAAATCGCGCATGGGGAGTGAGACATGGGCACCGAGACCAAGACTGCCGAGCCGACGGCCGCAACCGTCGCCTGCTATCGTCTGATCTACCGCAGCCACAGTCTTTTGCCCGGGCACGGCAAGGATGACGCGGCGCTGGCCGAGATCCTGAAGGTCGCACGCGCCAAGAATGCAAGCCTCGGGATTACCGGCGCGCTCATGCTCTACGATGACTGGTTCGCACAAGTGCTGGAGGGACCGCAGGCCGCTGTCGAGGCGCTATATGCCAGGATCAAGGCTGATCCCCGGCACAACGCGATCCGCCTGTCCGAGGCTGGGCCGGTTCCAAAGCGGCAGTTCGACAAATGGGCGATGGCAATCGTGGCCGAACATCACGAACCTGACATGCCGATGGTGGCCACCACTGGCGGACTGGCCCAGGGTGCCCCATGGCGCGTCTCGCTGGAGCAGGAGGCCATCCTGACCCGCCTGCGCGACTTGACGCGGGGTTATGGGCGCAGCGCCTGAAATGAAGCGCCGTGTCGGCACCGGCCGGTGACGCAAGCCTGGACTGAGAGATCGCCTTCGGCTCAAATCTGCCGTTCTGTTTGGCTGCAACGGGCGCCCTGTTCGACAGAGGCGATGGCGGCCATCAGTCGGCCGGCCCCTTTCAAAGCAAGCCTTGCATCAGCCAGCTATCGCGGCCATGCAGATCAGCGTGACCCAGACATCAGATCAGGAACCTTTGTCTTTGGCCGCGCTCGGGTGGTCGGCGTTTTTCGACGATCAACTTGATCGAGCGGAAGCAGGCCTCGCACCCATGCGTGTCGCGACCGTTCATCGCGCCAGAGTGACGGCGGAATCGCAGTCCGGCCCGGTGAAGCTGAGCCTTCCCAATCAGGCAAATACAGCCGACTACGCGGTGGGGGACTGGCTTCTGGTAGAGCCCAGCACACGAGTGCCTGTGAGACGACTGGAGCGAAAGACCACGCTGCAACGGCGGACAGAGGGCGGGCGGGCTCCGCAACTTATCGCGGCGAACGTCGACACGCTTTTCATCGTTTCATCCTGCAATGATGATCTGAACCTTGCACGGCTCGAGCGCTATTTGGCACTTGCCAACGAGTCCGGGACAACGCCGGTGATCGTCCTGACCAAGGCGGACCAGGTGGCAGACGCCGGGCCGTGGCGGGATCAGGTGACAGGATTGCAGCGCGGCCTTGCGGTCGTCGCTCTGGATGCAACGGCGCCGGATGCGGCCGTGGCGCTGGCCCCTTGGTGCGCGGTCGGACAGACGGTTGCTCTTGTGGGCTCGTCAGGTGTGGGCAAGTCGTCATTGCTGAATACGCTTTCCGAGAAGGCGCCAGACGAGGCGCAGCCGACCGGCAGCATCCGTGACGCCGACGCCAAGGGCCGACACACCACGACTTCCCGCTCGCTGCATCGCATTGCCGGAGGCGGCTGGGTGATCGACACGCCCGGCATCCGGTCGCTGCAAGCCAGCGACCTTTCTATCGGGCTGGATCAGGTGTTCGCCGAGATCGCCGAGCTTGCGCCAGAATGCCGTTTCAGGGACTGCACGCATGACCATGAACCGGGATGCGCGGTGCAGGCAGCAGCTGTGGCAGGACGGCTTGATCCGGAGCGTCTTGAGCGCTGGCGCAAACTTCGGGACGAGAATCGAACGAACACCCCTGTCCAGTCCGGGCCTCGCGGGAACAAGAAGACGAAAATCATTGGCAAACGTGGCTGAGCGCCCGAGGTGGAGATCGGCCTAGAGTGGACCTTCAACTTCCCTGCCGAGCCTCGTTCGGCGCGTCGCCAGATCATCGGTCACGAATGAATGAGAAGAACCTGCTGCGGCTAGCTTGAACCGAGAGAAGCGCCTCTTCCTTTGGCCCACTTCATCAGCAGATGATCCGCCAGAAGCCCCATGAAAGCCACGGCGAACCCAAGGACCAGCCCCTTGCCCACGTCGGTCGAAGACAGCGCGCGCTGCATTTCCTGGCCAAGGTCCTGAGTGCCGATAAAGGCGGCGATGATCACCATGAAAAGCGAGAACATGATCGACTGGTTGGCCCCGACCACCAGCGTTGGCAGGGCCAAGGGCAGTTTGACGTGCCAGAGAAGCTGCCGACCGCTTGCTCCCGACATCTGTGCGGACTCGATGATTTCGGGCGGGATATTGCGCAGACCCTCGATGGTGTAGCGGACAATCGGGACTGTGGCGAAGACCATCACGGCTGCGACCACGGCCACATCGTTCACTCCGAACAGCATGATCACGGGGATCAGGTAGATGAAGCTGGGAAAGGTCTGGGCCGTGTCGCAAACCAGCAGGAACCGCCGCGCGCGGGTCTCGTTCGCGGCTCCTAACAGCCCCAGCGGCACGCCGATCATCAGCGCAAGCGCGACCGAGATGAAGACGGTGTAGGCGGTGATCATTGCCCGGTCCCACCAGCCGGAAAGAGCAATCGGCAGCACGAAGGCGAGGCAGACAAGGGCCGACCGGGCGCCCCCGATGCGCCAGCCGAGGCCCGCCAGTGCCAGCAGCACCGCCGAGGTCGGTAGCCACAGGAAGGCGTCGCGCAGCGGGATCAGCACCCAGGTGATCAGGAACCAACGCAACCAGTCCGTGACGGGATCGACGAGGTCGATGAACCCGCCGACAAGGGCATCCACGGGGCCGGCCATGCTGAGCGCCTGGTTCCGCTCGACCTCGACGAAATAGGGATGCAGCGCGGCCAGGGCGAAGCCCAAGGCGACGAGCCCCAGCCAGATCGCCAGCAGCTGGTGGCGCTGAAGCCAGGTCTGGCCTTCGACGTGCTTGGGCTGCTTCACGGCCCAGGCCTTGGTCAGCCGGTCCAGCACGATGGCCAAGAGCACGATGGTGATGCCAATCTCGACCGACAAACCTATCTTCAGCGCCTGGAGGAGTTGCAGAAGTTTCTGCCCCAGCCCCGGCATGCCGATGAAGCTGGCCAGGACCACCATCGCCAGGCTTTGCATGATGACCTGGTTCAGACCGATCAGGATCTCGGTCCGTGCGGCGGGCAGGCGGACGCGGGTCATCAGTTGCAGCCGCGTGGTGCCGCTCATCTTCCCGCTTTCGATGATCTCGGGCGAGACATTGCGCAGACCCAGAAGCGTCATCCGGATCATGGGCGGAACGGAAAAGATGACTGTGACGATGGCCCCGGCCTTGGGTCCGACCCCGATAAAGACGACGACGGGGATCATGTAGGCGAAATGCGGCAGGGACTGCGCGATGTTGAGGATTGGGTTCAGGATGCGCTCGGCCAGCCGCGACCGCCAGGCAAGCGTCCCCAGACCCAGACCCAGGGCAGCGGACAGGGGGGCGGCCACGATGATGACGGACAACGTCTCCATCGCCCATTTCCACTGGCCCATGACCGCGATCCAGACGAACGTGCCGCCGGACAGCGCCGCCAGCCGCCACCCGGACAGCACATAGCCCGCCATCCCGGCGGTGAACGCAATCACCACCCAGGGGATCGGGCCCAACTGCGGCCAGCGCGACTTGCCGTAAAGCAGGTTCGCGGTCACATCGAGGCAGAACTCCACCACATCCGAGAAGGCGCGGGTCAGGGCCATCAGCCCAAGGTCGTCACGGGCAAAATCGAAGGCAGCGTTGATCCAGTCGGCGAAGGGCAGGATCAGGCCTTCGGGCAGGCGGATCAGCGGGGCTGGCAGAACGTTCCGAAACACGACCAGCACCAGAGCGACCAGCAGGATAGTCTGGGCGATGCGTTTCTGGTCCAGGCGCGGGGCAGGGTTTGGAAGCGTCCCCGCCATCATGCTGCCGGTCCCAGAAGCAGGTCCAGCGCGGCCTTCCGGTCCAGAAACCCGGCGATCCTGCCGTTGTCCGACAGCGGGATCAGCGCCCGGCTGTCGCTGACGATCCGCCGCGCCAACGCATGCAGCGTCTCGCCCGCCGGAAGTGGGTCACCCTCTACCGCGCGGCCCTCGACCGGCAGGGCCAGCGCCCCGGCATGGACAACGCGAGTGCGGTCGATCGCCTCGGTGAACTTGGCGACGTAGAGCGTTGCGGGGGCCATGACGATGCGTTCAGGGGTGTCGATCTGTTCGACGGCACCGTCCTTCATGATCGCGATCCGATCGGCAAGCCGGAGGGCTTCGTCGAAGTCATGCGTGATGAAGACGATGGTCTTGGCCAGCATCCCTTTCAGCCGCAGGAATTCGTCCTGCATCTCGCGCCGGATCAGGGGGTCGAGCGCGCTGAAGGGTTCGTCCAGAAACCAGATGTCCGGCTCGACCGCCAGCGACCGGGCGATCCCGACGCGTTGCTGCTGACCACCCGACAGCTCACGCGGGAAGTAGCCCTCGCGCCCCTTCAGGCCCACCAGCGCCAGCATGTCCAGCGCCCGGGTCATCCGCGACGGGCGGTCCTGCCCGCGCATCTCTAGCGGGAAGGCCACGTTCTCCAGCGCGGTTCGGTGCGGAAGCAGGCCGAAGCTTTGGAACACCATCCCCATCTTCTTGCGGCGCAGTTCGATCAGGTCCGTCTCGGACAGCTGGCCGATGTCGCGCCCCTCGACCGTCACCTCGCCCGAGGTGACGTCCAAGAGCCGCGCCAGGCAGCGCACCAGCGTCGACTTGCCCGAGCCGGAGAGCCCCATCACCACCAGCATTTCGCCACGCCGGATATCCAGCGACACGTCCCGCACGGCGGCAATGTGGTTCGTCGCGTGCAGCTCGTCCAGCGTTGTCGCGGGGGTCAAGCGCAGCCGTTCGGGTCGGTCGCCGAAGACCTTCCAGACATTGCGGCAGGAAATCACCACGTCGGTTTCGGTCACAGAGGGCCTCCGATGCAAAGGGCCACCCGGGCGGGTATGCACCCGGGTGGCAGTATCGATCACCCGAAGGTGACGCCGGAGATCATTCGGTCCAGGGTTTCCAGACCGCCTCGTTCGCCTTCAGCCATTCGGCGGCCGCGTCCTCGGGCTCCATCCCGTCGACGTCGACAAGCTTGGCCATCTCGGCGATCTGCGCGTTGGTGAAGTTCACCTTCTGCAGCGTGGCATAGGCCTTGGGCCACTTGTCCTTCATCCCGTCCCAGGCGGCGATCTTCAGGTAGCCGTTGGCCGGGTTACCGCAATCGAAGACCTTGTCGGGCAGCGGACCCTTGGCCGGATCGACATCGCAGCCGTCTTCCCATTCTGGGAAGTTGACGAACTCGCCCGGCCAGACGGCTTCGGCGAAGTTCGGGGTCCAGTTGAAGAGGACGATCGGGGTCTTGTCCTTCTCGGCCGCCGCAATCTCGGCCCAAAGCGCCGCCGCCGAACCTGCGTTCACCACAGTGAAGTTCATCCCCAGCGCATCGACCTTTTCCTGGTCATGCTTCAGCCAGTCCACCGGTCCACCCAGGAAACGGCCCTTGTCGCCGGTCTCGGGTGTTGCGAACTTGGCTGCACAGTCGTTCAGGGCTTTCCAGTCGGGCAGGCCCGGGCAAGCTTCCTTGGTCCACATCGGATACCACCAGTCTTCACGGGTAATGGCGGCGTGGGTGGTCACATCGTGAAGTCCGCCCTTTTCGACTGCTGCGCGGAACGACTTGCCGAACGCGCCTTCCCAGACCTCAAGCTCCAGCGTGGCGTCGCCAAGGCGCACGGCCTCGTAGACGGCCTGGCTGTCGGTCGAGACGTATTCGACAGAATTGCCCATGCTTTCGAACATCTGCCCGACGGCATTCGACATCACGATCTGGCTTGACCAGTTGTGGGTCGGAATGACGATCGGATCGGATGAATCTTCGGCCAGGACAGGCGAGGCAAGTGCAACAGCCGCCGCGCCAAGAAGCAGTCGGGTCAGTTTCTGCATGTGTTTCGATCCCTGTTCAGGTCGCGCCCCAGCGGCGCTGACGTTTCCCCGGAAAGTCGATCGCTTTCCTGAGAGGCAAGGTTATGGACCAGATGTGAACGTGTCAGACTCTTGCGATGAACAGGCTGGAGAATGTTGTTACAAAATGTTAACAGGCCCCAGTCCACCCCCGGAGGCTCCGTCCGCATGACCGCCGCCCATATCGTCGTGATCGAGGACGATCCGGTCACTCGGACCGCGCTGGCTGGATACCTGGAAAGCTTCGGCTACCGCGTCACTGCCTGTGCCGGGGCTGAAGCGGCGGAAAAGGTGTTGGGGCAGGAGACGCCGGACCTTCTGATCGTCGACATCAACCTGTCGGGCAAGGATGGGCTGGAGATCACCCGCGAACAGCGCGCAAGGTCCGAGGTGGGGATCATCCTGCTGTCAGGCCGCACCGATGATGTCGACCGGATCGTCGGTCTTGAACTTGGTGCCGACGATTACGTCTGCAAACCGTTCAACCGGCGCGAACTGCTGGCGCGGATCAAGAACCTGCTTCGGCGGACGGCCGCGATGCGGCAGCTGTCTCGCCGGGTGGTCCATTTCGCGGGCTTCACCTTCGACACTGCCGCCCGCCATGTTGCGGCGGCGGATGGGGTCGGCCTGCAGTTGACCCGCGCCGAGTATGAGCTGCTGCGCACCTTTGTGCTGAACCCCGGCATCGTCCTGTCACGCGACAGGCTTCTTGCCAGCATCACCCACCGCCACAGCATGACCGGCGCGCGCACGGTCGATGTGCTGGTCAAGCGGCTGCGGGCCAAGTTCGGTGACGACCCGAAGGTGCCGCGCATCTTCGGCACCTCGCATGGCGAAGGCTACGTCTTCACTGCGCCGCTGTCCTGACCTCCACCAGGTCATCCAGCGCCTGAAGTGCACGCTGCAACTGCCGCTCGGCGGCAAAGGCTGCAGCCCTTAGCGGTCCCGCGTCCTGGGGGCCGGGCGCCGCGTCACGCCGAGACAGGGCCGCAAGGATCTCCAGCAGCGCTGGCAACGAAAAGTTCCCGACCGCCCCCTTCATCTGATGCGCCCGGCGTTCGACTTCGTCCTGCGTTCCTAGCTCCAATGCCTTGGCCAAGGCTTCCATTTCGGGCACCAGCCGGTTCAGCATCATGCGCACCAGGTTTCGCGTGGCCTGTGGGCCAAGATCGGCCAGCGTCTCTTGCACCGCTGGCGAAATCCCCCTGCCGCACAGCTGCTGCAGCACGTCAACCAGAGCTTCTGGCGACAAAGGCTTTGGCACCACCTCGTCCATTCCGGCAGCACGGCAGGCTTCCAGATCCTGCGGTTGCGCATGGGCCGAGACACCGATGACCGGCACCTGCGCCAAACCCGGCATTTGGCGCAGGCGGCGTGTCGCTTCGATCCCGGAAATGCCGGGCAGGTTCACGTCCATCAGGACAGCGTCGAAAGGACGCGACGCAAGTATCTCCAGCGCGGCTTCTCCGGTTGCGGCAACCACCGCGTCGTGGCCCATCGCCGACAGGAACCCCAGGGCGACCTCCTGATTGACCGGGTGATCCTCGACCACCAGCACCGCGAGAGGTGACAGGTCCGGCGCGGAAGCCGGCGTCGGGGCCTTAAGCGCCGAGCCCCGCGCGAAGGGCAAGTGCAGCGTGAACGTCGTCCCTTTTCCGGGCTGGCTTGCCACCGCCAGCATACCGCCCATCAACTCTGCCAGCCGACGCGAGATCGTCAGGCCCAGCCCGGTCCCGCCGTAAGTGCGCGCGGTCTGCAGGTCTTCCTGCTGAAAGGCATCGAAAATCCGCTCCAGCGCGTCTGGCGCGATCCCCCGGCCAGTATCGCTGACGGTGAAGCACAGCCGCAGCGGGTCGTCATCGGGCGGACCTTGCATAGCCACTGCAAGCCGCACCTCGCCCTGATCGGTGAACTTCACTGCATTCGAGACGAGGTTGAACAGGATCTGCCGCAGCTTGCCCATGTCGCCCGACAGCATGGGGAGTGCAGCGGCGGGAAGGTCGGTGACCAGGCGCAACCCCTTCTCCTCGGCCATCGGCGCCATCAGAAGTGCAATGTCGCCCAGGGCCTCGGCCAGGTCGAAGTCGACCAGCTCTTTGGCGGCCTGTCCCTGATCCAGCTTGGAATAGTCGAGGATGCTGTTGAGAAGCCCCATCAGCCCTTTGCCCGACGCGAGTGCCGCGTCCAGCCGCGCCACTTGCTCGCGGGTCAGCCCGTCCCTTGGCAGATTGCGCAGCATCCCAAGGACGCCGTTCATCGGCGTGCGGATTTCATGGCTCATCATCGCCAGAAACTCCGACTTGGCCCGGTCCGCCGCCTCGGCCCGGTCGCGCGCCGCATCATGCGCCGCCACCTCGCCCCGCAGCGCCTCGGTCTGCTCGTCCACCAGTCCCTGCAACTCACTGCGGTGCCGACGCAGCTCCTCCAGATGGCGCTCGCGTTCGGCGGCAAGTTCGCGGTTCGCGATGGCCTGCTGGCGGAAGACCTCGACCGCGCCTTCCATCTGCGCAATTTCATCGGTGCCCGAAGGCCGGATTGCCAGGCCCAGTTCGCCCTGGGCAAGCCCAGTCATCCGCGACGACAGGGCGTCCAGGCGACGGATCAGGTTGCCCCGGACATAGAACCACAGGACCCCCAGCGACAGCACCAGCGCTAGCATCGCCGAAAAGGCGTAAAGCCGCTGTGTCGCAAGGATCGCCTGTTGTGCCGACTGGCCAGCGGTCACCGCATTGGCCTCGATCCGGTCGGCCAGGGCAGAGGCGGCAGACTCCAGTTGCAGGGCCGCCGCGCGCAACTCGGTCTCGGCCAGAGCAATCTGCTCGGTCACTGCCAGCACCTGACCCGCATTCTCGAACAGGGCGGCGGTTTCGGGGGGCGATGCGGGCGCCGCACCGATCACCCGCAAAAGCACCCGCACCCGATCCGCGCGGCGGGGATCCTGCACCGAATCCAGCCGCCGCGCGATCACCCGCACCCGCGCCGCCAACGCGTCCCGCAATGACTGCAGATCGGTCTGTGACTGCACCCCGGCCACCCGGTTCAGCAAAAGTCCGACTTCCGACGCGTGCGACCGCAGCTCGAACATCAGGCCCATCTGGAAGAGGTCGACCTCGATCAGCTTGTCCAGCGTATCCAGCCGCTGCTCCGGGTCGGCCGTATCGGTCCCGTCCATGCCGTAGAGACTGGAAATCACCGCCGAGGCCCCCATCTCGGCGTTGGCGACCAGCGTGTCGGCGATCTCGGTCAGTTCCACCGCCGCGTCGAGGCCTGCGCGCAACTGGGCGTCGCGCCGGGCGATCAGGCTGATCCTTTGCCGCACCAGCCGGTCGATCGCGGTGAGCGCCTGCCGCAGGCCTGCTTCGGCCGCCAGCGCATTGGCCAGCGCATCGTCCGGCAGTCCCTTTTGCCGCAATAGCCGCGCCCGCAAGGCATTGGCCTGGTCGAAGAGGAAGGCCGCTCGCTCGGCCCGTTGCGCTTCATCGGTAACCGCCGCAAGCTCTGGCGCCACAGCGACGACGCGGCTGGTTTCCTCGGCCACGCCCCGCACTTCCGAGATCGCCGGGATAGCTTCGGTCACCACGCGCGACTGGTTCGCCGCGACCTCCTGCAGCTCGAACCATCCCAGAACCCCGGTCGCGACCGGGAAACCCACGATCAGCGCGATGGCCAAGAGAAGCCGCCCGCCAAGACTCGACTTGTAGCCGAAGTTCCGCAAGTCTGAGCCCCCGGGATGCTCCTGATGTCGCCAAGGCTACCACCTATTCCGCAAAAGAGGAGACAGTATGCGCAAGGCCCTGCTCACGGCTTTCGTGGTGGCTGCGCTTGCCGTGCCTGCCGGGGCCGAGATCTGGAACCTGGAAGCCCGTGCCGTCCCGTTCGACGATGCAAGTGCTGCAGTACCGATGACCTATACCGCACTGGAGCACGCCGCCCGGCCCTGGCGCTTCTGTGTTCTCTATCCACATCTGAAGGACGCCTATTGGCTTTCGGTCAATTACGGCATGGTCGAGGAAGCCCGACGATTGGGCGTTGCGTTCGATGTTTTCGAAGCCGGGGGCTATCCCAACCTTTCGCGCCAGATCGAGCAGCTGAAAGGCTGCGCCAGCGATGAATTTGATGCGGTGATCCTTGGCGCCGTGTCCTATGCCGGGCTGACGGCCGACGTCGAGCGGATCTCCCGGCTGAAGCCGGTGATCGCGGCGGTGAACGACATCGACGACTCTGGCATCACCGCCAAGGCCAGCGTGCCCTGGACCGAGATGGGCGCCGCGGCCGGGCGCTTTCTGGCCGAACGCCACCCGAAAGGCAGCCCGCCCGTTCGCGTCGCCTGGTTCCCCGGTCCGCAAGGTGCGGGGTGGGTGACCTTCGTCGAGGCTGGCTTTCGCGGGGCGCTTGCCGAAAGTTCGGCCCAGATCGTGATGACCCGCTTTGGTGACACCGGCACTGAGGAACAGGTGCTCCTCGTCGAAGAGGTGCTCGAAGCAATGCCTGACATCGACTATCTCGTCGGCAGCGGCCCGATGGCCGAAGCGGCGGTCCCGATCCTGCGCGCCCGGGACCTTGAAGGCAAAGTCGAAGTGGTTTCGACCTACCTCAGCCACGCTGTCTATCGCGGTGTGGTCCGTGGCCGGATATTGGCCGCGCCGACCGATTCACCCGTTGTGCAAGGCAGGCTCTCGATCGAGATGGCCGTCCGCGCGCTGGAGGATCGCATGATAACCCGTCACGCAGGTCCGCCCGTGTCGACCGTGACAACAGCAACTGCCGGTTCCGAGGTGATCGAGGCCTCGCTTGCCCCGGCCAGTTTCGTTCCGGTATTTTCTCTGGAAGCACGCCCAGTGCCCGATGCAGGCCCATAGACAACTCCACGCTGGACCTTGTGCCGCTCCAAAGTAACGATCGGGCGAGCCGCGACGAACATCCGTTTTCCCCTCTTCGCCGCCCCTTACGGGCCGAAAATCCTGCCAAATGATCTAGGGCAGTCGTTCGGTGTGGGATGCCTACGGCAGAGAAAAATGCCTCTGCTTTGGCCAGGACTCCGCGGACGGCAGTGCCTCTGTGCCTGTTAGAGGGGAAGACCAAGGGCTTGCGAGTTTTGCGCCGAAGCGAAGCCAGCCGGGCCGGTAGGGAAAGGCTTCCTTGCCCACAACCCGCCGTGGAAATTGATCCTTCCGGCGCAGACTCGCGACGCGGGTTGGCGTCTTGAAGCGACAGGTCGCAACCATGCGCAAAACAGCTGATGGTAAGGGTAAGTGGCGGACCCGGAGCGATTCGAACGCCCGACCCTCAGATTCGTAGTCTGATGCTCTATCCAGCTGAGCTACGGGTCCGCAATGCCGGGCGATGTAGCCTTGCGCGGCGGTCAATGCAAGGGCGAAATCACCGGGGCAGGGTCGGTGGTGCCCTTCGGCAGATGGATAGCGAATTCGGTGCCTTCGGTGTCGCTGCGGGCTAGGTCCAGCCGTCCGCCGTGCCCCCGGATCAATTCGGCTGCGATGGCCAGGCCAAGGCCCGTGCCGCCTTTCCGGGCGCCGCCCTGGAAGGCCGAGAACAGGTGTTCGCGCGCTTTCGGCGGTAGGCCTGGTCCGGTGTCGCCGACCCGGATCCACCATTCGGTTTCGTCCTCGCCAGCCGAGACCTCGATCGTGCCGGGTTGCCCCGTCGCCTCGATCGCCTGGCGTGCATTGCGCACCAGATTCGACAAGACCCGGTAGAGCTGCTCTCCGTCCGCCCGGATCATCATGCCCGGCGGCACGTCGATCAGGAAGGTGATGGCCGTGTCGGACCCAAGGCCTTCGCCTTCGGCCACCTCGCTCGCCAAAGGCGCAAGGCTGACCCGGCGCAGTTGCGGTGGCGGCTCCTCGGCCTTGCCGAAGGCGAGGGTGGATTCGCACAAGGACACCGCGCGGCTGATCGAGTTGACGAGCTTCGGGGCCGACCGTGCGACGGCGGGGTCGGCGCTGCCTTCGATGCGGTCGGCAAAAAGCTGTGCGGTGGTCAGGATGTTGCGCAGATCGTGGCTGATCTTCGCGACGGCGCTGCCAAGCTGGGCCAGCCGCTCCTTCTGTTTCAGGGCGCCAGTGAGCTGGGTCTGCATTGATTGCAGCGCCTCTTCGGCCATCCGCAGCTCTTCGACATTGGCTTCGGGCGCGATCACCCGGCGGGCGTCCTCGGGCGCTTCGGCATAGGTCTGCATGTGGCGCACCACACGCCGGATCGGTAGCACCATCAGGCGGCGCACCGCGAGGAACAGAAGGAAGGCCGTCACCACCGAGATCAGCGCGGACAGGATCAGAATGCGCAGGCCATAGTCAACCATCGCCTCGCGCAGGGGGCGCGTCTCCATCGTGACTTCGATCAGTGTGCCCGCGTCCTGCACTGGAGAGCCGATGACCCGGACAATCCGGTTTTCCGGGTCAAGAAGGCAGGCAAACGCGTCGCGGATCAGTTCCCACGGACCGGCCATGCGCAGGTCGTAGGATTCGTAGATCTCGCCCGGCACCGGCGAGGACAGCACCAGCTGCCGCACTTCGTCGCGGCGCAGGACGACGTTGTAGACTTCGGCGTTCTTCAGAAGCTCGGCCTCCAGCTCGGGCGAGACCATGTCATCGGCGGCAAGCTGGGTCAGGGCGGCGATCTGGGCCTGCTTAAGCCGGGTCAGCATGAAATCGGCCCGATATCGCGCGATCGATGGCACGAAGATCAGCACTTCGGCCAGCATCACGAAGATGACCGTAAGGATCAGAAAGCGCCCTGAAAGCGTGTTCAGAAAGCTCTTGCGTCTTTCGGTCACCCGAACCTTCCTTGTCCTGCGTCAGGGAAGCCAGCGTTGTACAAAGCGCACGAGCCGCTTCAGCGCTGCACTTTCGAACAGCTTGGGCCCAAAGTAAGCACCTGCAGCGCGTTTGGAAACCTCTCCGAGCGTCGGATAGGGCGCAACCATGCCTGCAACGGCAGACATTTTCAGCCGGGCCGAGATCGCAAGCGCCCAGAGGCCGATCAACTCGCCCGCCTGAGGCCCGACGATCGAGGCCCCGACGGGGCGACCCTTGACGACCATGACCTTGGCGAGGCCGGCGGTCTTGCCTTCGGCCTGGGCGCGGTCGTTGTGGGCGAACTCGGCCCGGACGACGGTCAGGGCATCGCCGTGCCGCTCGCGGGCTTCGGCTTCGGTCAGGCCGACCTGGGCAAGTTCCGGGTCGGTGTAGGTCGCGCGCGGGATGGCGCGGGTGTCGGCCTTGGCAGGCAGACCCAGCACCGCCTGCCGGATCACAATGCCTGCGTGCCAGCCGGCGACATGGGTGAACTGGAGGCCCCCCGCCGCATCGCCCACGGCATAGACCCGTCGGTTGGAGGAGCGCAGCCGAGCGTCCACCGTAACGCCCTTGGGCGTATGGTCGATGCCTGCGGCTTCAAGCCCCATGCCATCCAGCGCCACCTTGCGCCCGACAGCAAGCAAAAGATGCGACCCCCGGACCGTGGTGCCGTCGGCCAGGGTCACTTCGACCGCGCCGGCCTGACCGGCCAGCCGCACGACCTGCTGGCCTTCGATGAACTTGATACCCTCGGTCGTCAGGGCGCTGACGACCACAGTCGCCAGCTCCGGGTCCTCGCGGCCCAGGACTTTGCCGCCTTCGATCACGGTGACCTCACAGCCGAGCCGCCGGTGCGCCTGCGCCATTTCCATGCCGATGGGCCCGCCGCCGATGACGATCAGGTGTTCGGGGCGCTCGCGCAGGTCGAAGATCGTTTCGTTGGTCAGATAGGGAACGGTGTCGACGCCCTGGATGGGCGGCACGGAGGGGCGCGAGCCGGTGGCGATCACAAACCGGCGGGCGCGGACGGTCGTGTCCGCGGCGACGACCTCGCGCGGGCCGGTGAAACGGGCAAAGGCGCGGATCACCGTGCAGCCCAGGCCCTCGAACCGTTCCTGGCTGTCGACCGGGGCAATCTGTGCGATCACGGCGTGGACGTGATCCTTGACCGCGCCGAAATCGATCAGCGGCAGGTGCGCTGCGACGCCGCGAAAGCCGTGGCGTTGTGCCTGGGTGGCCTTGGCCGCGGCGATCAGTGCCTTTGAGGGTACGCAGCCCGAGTTCAGGCAGTCGCCGCCCATCTCTCCGGCTTCGATCAGCACGACCCGCGCACCCATCTGCACGGCCCCGGCCGCGACCGACAGACCACCCGACCCGGCCCCGATGACGCAGATGTCCGTCTCGATCCGTTGCATCAGCGGTCTCCCTTGATGGCGCGCAGCAGCATGGGCAGCGCGGCAAGGGCAGCCAGCCCGAGAAGCGGCAAAAGAACGGGCGGCGTGAAGATGATCCCCAGATCCGGCGCCTCGCCTCGGGCAAAGACCTCGCCCAGGCCCGAACCGACCGAGGTGAAGACGAAGGCCCCCGGGATGATGCCGACAAAGGTCGAGACCGCAAACCGGAATACGCTGGTGCCGACGACTGCCGGGATCAGGTTGGCGATGAAGAAGGGGACCAGCGGCACCAGGCGCATCAGGAACAGGACTGACCACTCATTCTCACGCAGCGCCGCCTGCAGCTTGGCCGCCTTGCCTCCCGCCCGATCCAGTCGCTGTGACAGCGCATCGCCAAAGCCGGCGCGTGCTGCGAGGAACACCAGAACCGCGCCGGTCCCGGCACCAAGGACATTGTAAAGCACCCCTGGGAACAGCCCAAACAGGAAGCCGCCGGCCAGGGTCGCCACTGTCCCGCCCGGAAGGCTGAGTGCGACGATCGCGACATAGGTTGCGAGGAAGGCCAGCACCGCCCATAGGTAATGCGCATCGCGGAAGGCTAGCAGCTCTTCGCGGTGGCGGGCCAGGCTCTCGAAGCTGAGGGTGTCACGAAAGGCAAGCGCGCCGATCAGGGCTGCGACCAGAATCACAAGTATCGGCAGGCGCCGCAACCAGGTACGGGACTGCGGCGGGGAAGGTTCGGCGGGCGTCATCATGCATCCTTGCTTGGGCGACGAACATGACGCAGGACGGAACCCGGCGACAGGGGTCTCACGCGGCCTTGATCGGACAGGGCTTCAACTTCGAGGCATTGAAACATTTCCCGGCCCCCCGGGCAGAAATGTTGCAGGAAATCCGCCCGCACGACGTTGACTTGGGTTCCGACCGCCCGTAAAGGACGGGCTTCAAGTTATGGGCCCCCCCGAATCCGTATCGGAATCCCACGGGTTCGGGTCAAGTCTAATGGAGAGCCGCGATGAAGCGCACCTTTCAACCGTCGAACCTGGTTCGCAAGCGCCGCCACGGCTTCCGTGCGCGCATGGCCACCAAGAACGGCCGTCTGGTCCTGGCTGCCCGCCGCGCCAAGGGCCGTCACAAGCTGACCGCCTGATATAGCGCCCCGCGGGGCGTCGGTTTGCGAATGACACCGCCGGAGACCCAGGGCCAAGGCAGCGACGCCGAAGCGCCCGAAAGGCCTCCGGCGGTTTCGCTTTGCGTGATGCGCAAGCGTGCCGACTATCTGAAGGCCGCCTCGGCGCGGCGGCAGGGAACGAACAGTTTCCTCTTGCAGGCCCGCGACCGGGCGGATGGCGATCCGCAGGTCCGCATCGGCTTTACCGCCTCGAAGAAGATCGGCAACGCGGTCTTGCGCAACCGGGCCAAGCGGCGGTTGCGGGCGCTTGCGCGCGAGCATCTGGCCCCCGAAGCGCTGCCGGGATGGGACTATGTGCTGGTCGCCCGCCCCGAGGCGACCGTGACGCGTCCCTATGCCGACCTCTGCGCGGACCTGCAGCAAGCGCTAGCCTCGGTCCACCGGGGCCGATCATGACGCCGCTGGCGCATCTGGTTGCCCTGCCGGTCCGGACCTACCGGCTGCTCCTGTCGCCCTGGGTCGGCCATGGCTGCCGCTTTCAACCCACCTGTTCGGCCTATGCGCTGGAGGCGCTGGAGCGGCATGGCTCGGTGAAGGGCAGCTATCTGGCAGCGCATCGCATTTGCCGCTGCCACCCGTGGGGCGGGCATGGCTATGATCCGGTGCCGGGGTCTGACGCCGACCATGATGCGGGCCGGTAGGGCCGGGCCAGATTTCTTAAGTAAGAAATTTGTCAAATTCCTTGCTTAAGGATTTTTGCCCTATTCCATCGTTGCGATCAGCGCGCGCAGGGTTTCGATCCCTTCGCCCTTCTCGGAACTGGTCACCACGATCTCAGGGTATGCCGCCGGGTGTTTCCCCAGCGCGCCCTTGACCTGTTCGATCACCGCGTCGCGCTCGACCCGGCTGATCTTGTCGACCTTGGTCAGCACTGCCTGAAACGTCACGGCCGAGCGGTCGAGAAGCGTGAGGATCTCTTCGTCCACCGCCTTGACCCCATGTCGCGCGTCGATCAGCACGAAAGCCCGGCGCAGGGTCACGCGACCCGAGAGGTACTGCTTCAACAGCGCCTGCCACTTTGCCACCACAGCCACCGGCGCCTCGGCATAGCCATAGCCAGGCAGGTCGACGAGATACCGCTCTTCGCCGAGGGAGAAATAGTTGATCTCTTGCGTCCGTCCCGGCGTGTTCGAGGCCCGGGCCAGCGTCTTGCGCCCGGTCAGGGCGTTGATCAGGCTGGATTTCCCGACGTTAGATCGTCCGGCAAAGCAGACTTCCAGCCGGTCAGCGGGGGGCAGGCCGGACATCGCGACCACACCCTTCACAAAGGTCACCGGCCCCGCAAAGAGAAGCCGCCCCCGTTCGCGGTCCTCTTCCTCGGGTTCGGGAGCGAGAGCAAACTGCAGGCTCATGCGGGTCTCCATTCGTCGCCGGTGGCGATGCCGCCGCTTTCGATCACCCGCGCGAAGATGCCGAAATCCTGGTGGCCATAGCCGGTTTCCAGCGCCGCAAGGGTATCGCCCTGAACGTCGCCGGTTTCGGGGTCGACCTTCGTCGCCACGCAGCGGGTGATGCGCTCCACCACTTCCAGAACCGCACCGCCAAGGCGGAAACGCTGGCCGATCCAGCCCCATTCGGCCCAAGGCTCGGCCCCATCCAGCCACAGGTTCGCGCGCCAGCGGTGGACCGAAAGGTTCATGCCCATGCGCGCCGCAAGTTCGGCCAGAGAGGCCAGGGACAGGACCGACACCGAAGGATAGTCGCTATCGGTCATCGCAACCCCGCCACGGACCACGGCTGTAGGGCGCGGGCGGCCTGCGGGGATCATCGGATCCGCCCAAGCCAGCAAGCGGGCCTGATCCGCCAGGGTGTCGGGCGCTACGGTGATCCTACCCGCGCCAGGATGCGACAGGGTAACCGTCCGCGTGGCCTCGTCCAGCGACGCGGTCACCGCCATCAGAGCAGGGGCCTTGGCGCCCCGAGTGAAGTTCATGCAGGGGTTCCAGCCGGGGGTCAGCTGTGCCGCCTCGTGCGCCACGGCCCATTCCCGGTCGAAGGGCAGGCCCTCACCCGCCGAAAGACGAACGGACGCGAGCAGCTCGCGTCCGTAGGCCTTGATCGGGTGTCGATAGATCTGGGACAGCCGTATCGTCATTTCTTTCCGGTCTTTTTCGGCGTCGGCCCGGACTTTGGGGCCACCGGCGGCGCAGCCTTGGCTTCCGCCTTCGCGGCCTTGGCCGACTTAATGTTGCCGAAGATGTCGGGCCGTTTCCCGTGGCTCCACATGATCAGGTACTGCTGGATGAAGGTGATCGTGTTGTTGGTGATCCAGTAGACCACCAGACCCGAGGCGAAGCCACCCAGCATGAACATGAACACCCAAGGCATCCAGGCGAAGATCGAGGCCTGCACCGGATCGGTCGGTGCGGGGTTCAGCTTCTGCTGCAGCCACATGGTGATGCCCAGAAGGATCGGCAGGATGCCGATGAAGATCAGGTGTAGCACGGTGCCCTGCACCGGGGCATCCCAGGGCAGCAGGCCGAACGCGTTGAAGATCGAGGACGGGTCGGGGGCGGACAGGTCCCGGAGCCAGCCGAAGAACGGCGCGTGCCGCAGTTCGATGGTGACGAAGATAACCTTGTAGAGCGCGAAGAAGATCGGGATCTGGATCAGGATCGGCAGGCAGCCCGCGGCCGGGTTGACCTTCTTGTCCTTGTAAAGCTGCATCATTTCCTTTTGCAGCTTCTGCTTGTCCTCACCCGCGCGTTCCTTCAGCGCCTCCATCTCGGGCTGCAGCTCTTTCATGCGCGCCATCGAGACGTAGGATTTGTAGGCAAGCGGCAGCACCAGGAATTTCAGGAAGAAGGTCAGCGCGATGATTGCCCAGCCCATGTTGCCGATCAGCGCGTTCAGCCAGTGCAGAACCTGGAAGATCGGCTTCGTGAGGAAATAGAACCAGCCCCAGTCGATCGAGTCCAGAAAGCCCGGGATGCCGCCTTCGTTTTCATAGGCACGGATCGTCGCCCATTCCTTGGCCCCGGCGAAGAGGCGGATGGTCGAGACAGTCTCGGCCCCCGCAGCCAGGCTGACGGCGGCGGGGCGCACGTCGGCAAGATACTCGTTGCGGGCCGGGTCATACTTCAGAACCTGCTTGTAGGGCTGGCCCTGCTGGGGAATCAGGGTGGTCATCCAGTAGTGGTCGGTGAATCCAACCCATCCGTCCGTCGCGGCCTCGGTCACTTCGGCCGGCATGCCTTCGGTGGGCAGGACCTCGAACTCGGTCAGGTCCGCGTAGTCAGTTTCGGTCAACTCGCCATCGGCGCGCTGGATTGCGCCTTCGTGGACGACGAAGATGTTCTGCAGCTTGGGCAGGCCCTGGCGAGCGATCAGGCCATAGGGCTGCAGCGTCACCGCAGTGGCCGAGCCGTTCTGGACGCGGTCGGTGACGGTGAAGATGAAGTCTTCATCCACCGCGATCTCGCGGGTGAAGGTCAGACCCTTGGTATTGGTCCAGCGCAGCGTTACCGGTTGGTCGGGGGCAAGGGTGGTGCCGCTTGCAAGCTGCCACTCGGTCATCGGTCCGGGGACATCAGCGGCCTCAAGACCGGTACCATGCGACCAGCCGAACAGCGCGAAGTAGGGCAGGGCCTCACCGGCGGGCGACAGCAGGCGGACAACCGGTGCGTCCGGTTCAATAGTCTCGCGGTATGCCTTCAGCGACAGGTCGTCAATCCGGCCGCCAAGCAGCGAAATCGACCCCAGAAGCTTGGGCGTGTCGATGGTCAGACGCGGCGCTTCGGGCACCGGGGTCGCCTCGGTCTGGGCGGTGGCCGCAGTTGGCTCGGCGGGGGTGACGGCGGCACCCGTGGTGGCTCCGGCGACGGTTTCGGTTGCGGGGGTGACCGGAGGCTCGGGTGGCGGGAACAGCACGAACCAGACGATCATCACCGCTGCGCTCAGAACCATCGCCAGGATGAGGTTCTTGTTGTTCTGCTCTTCCATCTGTCCGCCACCATACCGATCTTCGGATCAGCGGTGCTTCAACGACAGCCCCGGGCAAAGGTCAAGCAGTTTCGCCCGAACGGGCAGGACGCATTGATCAATTCTGGGGGTCCGCTGGGCCGTCCCGGTGCTTAGCCCTTGCGTTCCAGCCGGTAGCTGCCCTCGGGCAGGTTCAGAGCCGCGGCCAGATCGCGCAGCTGTGTCAGCGACAGGGTGATCCGCAGCACCTCGTCGGTTTGCGGGTCGGCCTGTTCGACCGTCACGCAATCCTCGAAGGCGTTGATCACGATGTCTTCCATTAACGGGAGATCACCACCCTCATCGACCAGGGTGATCACGGTAGCGTCGAATTCGTGCTCGATCGTGAACATGGGCACAGGCTACCCTTGGCAATCGGCTTCGGCAACGGCAAAGGGTCGATGACAGCTTGGTGAGGCACCCTTTCCCTTGCCCGGCGATTTGCTACCCTTCGCTGACCCTGTCGAGGTCCCTGATGCGCAGTTCCCTGATCGTTGTCCGCAGTCTTGTCGTTGCCTTGCTGCTTGGCGGCTGTGTCGCTCCCATTCCCGGTTCGGTCCCTGTGGATCCGCCGCCTGCTGCCACTGGCCCGCAGCCGGTGCGCGTGGCGGCAGAAAACTTCATCTCGGTCGTGTCCCAGGTCGAACCGGTGGCCGAAAGCTACTGCCGCAGTCAGGGCGTCGCGAGGAACTGCGATTTCCGCATCATCGTAGACGATCGTCCCGGTCAGCCGCCGAACGCGTTCCAGACGCTCGACAAGTTCGGCCGCCCGGTGATCGGCTTCACGCTGGCGCTGATCGCCGATGCCCGGAACGCAGACGAGCTGGCCTTCGTGTTGGGCCATGAAGCCGCGCACCACATTTCGGGCCATATCCCGAAGCGCCAGGATCAGGCCTTGTCCGGAGCCCTGGTGGCAGGGGTGCTGGCGCAGGCGAGCGGGCTTTCGGCCGAAGACGTGCGCGCCGCGCAGAACATCGGTGCCGAAGTGGCCGCCCGCAGCTATTCGCGCGAGTTCGAGCTGGAGGCGGACGCACTGGGGGCCGAGATCGCATTGCGCGCCGGATACGATCCGGTGCGGGGCAGCGGCTTCTTCGACCGGCTGCCCGACCCCGGCGACCGGTTCCTGGGCAGCCACCCCCCGAACGGCGAACGCAAGGCGCTGGTGGCCCAGACCGTCCGCCGTCTGCGGGGCCTTTGATCTGCGTCAAGGCGGAATGTCCGTGTCTTGCGCAGCATGGGGCATGAAGCGGAGGTTTGAACGATGATCGGGTATCCAGAGGCGCCGCGAGCCTGGTGGCTGACGCGGGGGATGGCGCGGATCTCGGGTGTGAACCTGCCACGCGCCGTGGTGGAAGGCTGGCTGCAGCGCAACGAGTTGGAGGAACTGATCGCCCGCTGCGCCGCCTGCGGCCAGGGCAGCAGCTGCGAGGACTGGCTGGGCCATTCCGGTGCCGCCGATGCGATGCCCGAGTTCTGTCCCAACAAAGCCGGGATCGAAGCCCTTGGCTGACGAGTGGCTGGCTGACAGGCGACTGCAGAGCACCTGACCGCTCTGGCCCATCGCCGCGCCATGCCCTAGCTTTCCGGCATGATCGTCCTGGAAGACCTGATCCGCGACCGCGGCTCGCGCTATGCCGCGACCATCGGGACCGTGCGCAGCAAGGCCGAAATTGACGCCTTCGTCACCACCCTTCGCCAGCGCCGCAAGTTCGACAAGGCGACACATCACAGCTGGGCGGCCTTGCTGACAGAGGGCGGCGCGCTGAAGAACGACGACGGCGAAAGCGGCGCCGGTGCAGTGATCCTGAAGATGCTGGAGCGCGAAGGCAGGCTGGACCTGATCGTGGTGGTCACCCGCTGGTATGGTGGCGTCCATCTGGGCGGCGACCGCTTTGCCCATATCGTCAGCTGCACCCGGGCTGCCCTGGCTGCGCTGCGCACACCCGACAGTTAGTACATATTCGCATGAACGAATGAAAACATTGGCCGGTTTGCGGGCGACCTGCTATTTTTGCACGACGGGCCGCAGAGCCCGGCAAACGAGGGAACACAGATGAATATCTCGCGCGGCTTCATTGTGATGGGTGCGGTGTATCTGGTGGTGGGCATTGTTCTCGGCTCGTACATGGGCGGCAGCGGCGATCATTCGCTGGCGCCGGTCCATGCGCATATCAACCTTTTGGGGTTCACCCTGATGACTGTCTTCGGCATCGGCTACCGGCTGATCCCCGGCCTGGCCGAGGGCACCCTGCCCAAGGTGCATTTCTGGCTGCATCAGCTTGGTGCCTTGGGGCTTCTGCTCGGCCTTTTCCTGATGATGACCGGCCGCGTGGCCGAGGCTACCATCGGCCCGGTTTTCCCCCTGTTCGAGGGCGCGATCCTGCTGGGCGCTGTCCTTTGGCTGGTGGGCGTCGTCCGCCGCGCCTGACGACCCGACCCCGGAGGCTTGGCGCAAGCCGACTCCGGAGCTAACCTTCCGGAAAAACGGGGGGACAAATGTTACACGCGCTGCAGGCCGAGGCTCGGCGGCTGGCCAACACGGTGATCTGGTCCTGGGACGGCTTCCGCGCCGCCTGGGCCACGGAAAAGACGCTGCGACAATGGACCCTGGCCAATGTGCTATCGGCCGCGCTGGCCTTCTCGCTGGACCTGACCCCGGGGGAGCGGGCGCTGATCCTGGCGCTGGGCCTGCTGATCCTTGCAGCCGAGTTGATCAACACGGCAATCGAGGAGGTGGTTGATCATGTCTGCCCCGGCCCCGACCCCCGGGCCAAGAAAGCCAAGGACTGCGGCTCTGCCTGCGTGGCGCTGGCCGTGCTTGCGGCCGGGGTGGCCTGGGTAGTGGTGCTGGTCGGGTAATCAGGGCGGCGGCTGCAAATCGACAATCTCGTACAGCAAGTCTTCCACGGGCGCCTCGCGTTCGACCTTGCAGGCTCCGCGATCTGTGACCTCAGCATAAAGCGTGCGTTTGAGGCCGCTTTCCGACGGCGCAACCAGAACCGAGTCAAGCAAGCAGGTTTCCACGCCGCGTTCGTGTTCGGCGCAAATCGCGTCAACGATCCGAACGGCACGGACATAGGGGCAGAGATAGACCTCGTCCAGCAGCGCTTCGCTGTAGGCCGGGGCTGTCCCGGCCGACATCCGTTCGCGCAGGGTCGCGTACCGGGCCTTGGCCTCAAGCACCACCTGACCGACCTGGATTTCCTGGTAGTTGGCGTAGATCGAGGCGTTTGTGAGAGCGGAAAGCGCCCAGCGGTCCGTCTCCATTGGGTCGTTGTTGGGGCCCAGCACATGCTTGGCCGCAAAATCAAGCGCCGCGGCACTGCCGGGCGCAAGGTCGATCAACCTTCTGGAGCGAACGTCCAGGTCCGTTGTGCGCCACATCCGAAGTTCGGCCAGTTTTCTTTTGATCGCCTCGCGCTCGGCCTCTGTCGGGTTGGGATTGTTCAGCACTTGTCCTTCGACAAACAGATCCTCAATCTCGAACAGCTTGGCCAGTTCCGCAAGGGTCTTGGGATTGCCCGGGTCTCGATCCGCAGCAAGGGAGGCAGCGGCAATGTCCTGATCCAGTGCCGTCGCAAACCCCGCCTTGTCCGGCAGGACACCTATGCGAAGCAAGTCCTTGTTCGGCGCAAGGATCGGGTAGACGGACATCCTGTCTTCGGCTTCCAGGCGGGTGCGAAGCAGGGTGATAGCGTTGGTCGGAAGCCGGTTTTCGCGGGCAAGGGCCATGACCTCGCGTTCAAGGAACGGTTTGTCGGCTTGGGGCGCCACGACCGTGATCGCCCAATCCTTCCGTTCCCCCCAGACCCCACCGCGCAGGATCGCCTGGGCAAGGCAGATATCGGGAGTGTAGTCGGGCACATCCGCGACCTGAGGCGCGAAGTAGCTGCACAGGGCCTCCATCAGCTCGACCGAGCCGCCCCACTGAGCTGGCAGGGCGGCAGCCGTCATCACCAGGCTGTGCCGGTTCGGCTCCAGCGCCATGATACGCTCCAGCTCGGCGATGGCATCCTCGCCGCGCCCGGCACTTCGGTTGATCAGGATCACGGCATCGGATGCCGGCAGGAACCGCGGGTCCAGTTCCGTAGCCTTCTTGGCCAAAGCAAGCGCTTCAAGAAACCGCCCCTGCGCTTCGTCCAGCGAGGGGGGATAGGTGTGCCTGCGAATGCGCTCACCCCGGACCAGAAAGCCCGCTTGATACATTGACCAGGCCCGCGCGGTCAGTGCGGCGGGGTTGTCGGGCTGCGCCTCGGCCCAGTCGCGGGTGAAGTCGCGCAGGTCCGGATGGCTGCCGCCCAGCATCCACATCATGTCACGGCGAAGCTGCGGGGTTTCTGCTGCCGCCAGGATCGCCTCGGCCCGGGCCATGTCACCGGTCTGGGCGGCGGTGAACAGGTCATCCAGCGGATCGGCAAAGGCGGGGACAACGGCGGCAAGGCAAAAGAGGATGACAGCAAGAAGCCTGAACAATTTCGACACCTGTGAATGCGAACAGGGAGTAGTGATTCAACCTGTGGTGATCTTGCCCGATCTCATGCGAAAGGGAAGAGACGTGTTGTGAAGGGGTCGTTCTGGGCGATGCAGGGGGTGCCGTTCATGGCGATCACCGATGTTTGTTGCCCCAAACGTGGGTCTTGGCGTCAATCGGGGTCAAATCTATTGGGCCGGTCACGACAATTGCGACAGGAGCAGAACAGCCAGGACAACAAGAATACAGAAAAGAGCCAGGTCTCCCGGCTTCGAAGTTCTGCCGCCCGGCGTCTTATCCGCCGTCGAGTCTTTGTTGGCAGAGGCCCGTGGTGCGGACAAACGTTCCCAGACAAGCGTGCACTTGGCGTTGAGACCCGCGCGTTGAAAGAGCCTCTGACTGTCGGCGTTGAACGACCAGACGGTAGCCTTCACAATGGATGCGCCTTCCGCACTGAGCCGCTCTTTCATCCTTGCCAGAAGTTGTGCGCCGATGCCCATTCTTCTGAAAGCTGGAAGGACCGAGATGTCGTCAATATGGGCCACGACTTCATGCAGGTCCGCGTCGCGCTGGTCCAGACTGCGGATGGCTGTGACATATCCCGCGAAGTCTCCCTCAATTTCGGCGACGAGGGTGATGGGCGTGTAGCCGGTTTGTACCTTCTCTTCGAACCTCGACTTTAGTTCCTCAACTGTGCTGGCCCATCGCGCGACCTCGAAATCCTCTGGGTAGTGCGTTCGGTGAATGTCCCACGTCACCGCATGAAGCTCTAGGATCTTTGGGAGGTCACGCGCCTCGGCGTCCCGAAACGTGACGTCGATCAAGTCAACCGACCCCAAAGATCATACTCCCCAGCCTCGTCCACCTCGACCGTGACGATATCCCCAGGAGCCAGCCCCTCGAACCCCTCGTCAATGAAGAGGTTCCCGTCGATCTCCGGCGCGTCGGCCTTGGTGCGGCAGGTGGCGCAATCCTCGTCGACCTCGTCGACGATCACTTCCAGCACTTTTCCAACTTTGGCGGCCAGCTTTGCCTCGGAAATCGCCTGAGCTCTTTCCATAAAGCGATCAAACCGGTCCTGCTTCACTTCGGCAGGCACATGGTCCGGCAGGTCGTTCGCCCGCGCCCCGGCAACGTTTTCGTACTGGAAGCAGCCGACCCGATCCAGCTGCGCCTCGTCCAGCCACTCGAGGAGCGTCTGGAACTCGGCCTCGGTCTCGCCGGGGTAGCCAACGATGAAGGTCGACCGCAGCGTCAGGTCGGGGCAGACCGCGCGCCAGGCGGCGATTTCGTCAAGGGTCCTCGCGGCGGCGGCAGGCCGGGCCATGCGTTTCAGGACCTCGGGGTGGGCGTGCTGGAAGGGGATATCGAGGTACGGCAGCACCAGCCCTTCGGCCATCAGCGGGATCAGGTCGCGGACATGGGGGTAGGGGTAAACGTAGTGGAGCCGCACCCAGGCGCCCAGCTTGCCCAACTCGCGCGCAAGGTCGGTGATGTGGGCGCGGACCTCGCCACCTTTCCAGGGCGACAGGTCATGCTTGCGGTCAATCCCGTAGGCGGAGGTGTCCTGGCTGATTACCAACAACTCCTTCACCCCCGCCTCGACCAGCTTTTCCGCCTCACGCAGTACGGCATGGGCGGGGCGCGAGACCAGGCGGCCGCGCATGTCGGGGATGATGCAGAACTTGCACTTGTGGTTACAGCCCTCCGAGATCTTCAGATAGCTGTAGTGGCGCGGGGTCAGCGACACGCCGGTTGCGGGCAAAAGGTCGATGAACGGATCGGGCGCCGGGGGCACCGCGCCGTGGACGGCATCCAGCACCGCCTCATACTGATGCGGGCCGGTCACCGCCAGCACCTTGGGATGCGCGCCGGTGATGTATTCGGGTTCCGCCCCAAGGCAGCCCGTGACGATCACCCGGCCGTTTTCCTGCAACGCCTCGCCGATGGCCTCCAGGCTTTCGGCCTTGGCGCTGTCCAGAAAGCCGCAAGTGTTCACGATCACCGCATCCGCGCCCTTGTAGTCGGGACTGATCGCATAGCCCTCGGCCCGGAGGCGGGTCAGGATGCGCTCACTGTCCACCAACGCCTTGGGGCAGCCAAGCGAGACCATGCCGATGGTCGGCTGGCCCGCACGGCGGGTGTCGGGCACCAGGGCGCGGACAAGGTCGGGGCGGAGGATCGGCGGGTTCTGGGACATGCGCGCCCTATACAGCGCCGCGCCGGTTCAGGAAAGCCCAACGCTACGGCCAGGGGGCGCGGACCTCTCGGCCATTTGATGCCAGTCGGGCCGCCCTGACTTGGCAACCCGCCGCAGGGGGGCATAAACTGTGGCAAAACAAGAAAATCCGAGGAGTTGAGCATGCGCTGGATCGTCCGGGTCGGGATTGCTTTGGCGGTCGTAGTCGTGCTGGCCTTCGGGTTGTTGGCCACCGTACCGTCCGAACGCATCGCGCAGGCGGTGTCCAGCCAGTTCGAGGCGATGACCGGCCGCAAGCTGGAGGTGCTGGGCGAGATCAAGCCGCGGCTCTTTCCCAGCCTTGGCGTCACCACCGGCCCCGTCAGCATTGCCAATGCCGACTGGGCCTCCAGTGACCAACCCTTGTTCCGGGCCGAGGGCCTGTCGATCGACGTCAATCTGGGCGCGCTTCTGGGCGGCGAGGTGAAGATCCTTGGCCTGACCACCGACCGCCCCGAGATCAATCTGGAACGTGCTGCCGACGGGCGCGAAAACTGGGTCTTTGCGGCCAGTGCGGCGGGTGAAGTCGGGGGGGCGGGCGCAGTGCCGCCTCCGGCGACGGGTTTCACCCTGGACAAGGGGTCGATCATCGGCGGGCAGCTTAACTTCACTGATCAGCAGTCCGGCCGGTCGGTGGCACTCGACGAGGTCAACGCGACCCTGTCGATTCCGGATTTCTCGGGCCCCTTTGCCCTGACTGCCACGGCTCTGTCCGGCGGGCAGGAGGTGGCGCTGGATCTGGCGGGCGAGGTGTTCTCGGCCTTTGCCATGGGGCGGGTGGTGCCGGTCAAGGCCAGCCTGACGGCGGGCGGCACGAAGATCGGCTTTGAAGGGCGCGGGGGTTACGCGCCGCTTGCGGCCGAGGGCGTGCTGGTGGCCGACCTCTCGGATCTTCCCGCCCTTGGCGCGCTGATCGGCAGCGATCTTGCCCGACCCAACCCCGGCCTTGGCCATGATCGCCTGCAGATCAGCGGCCAGCTGACTCTGGACGGCTCTGGCGCTGCCTTCCTGCGCGGGTCCGAGATCGTGGCCGACACCAACCAGATCAAGGGCGACCTTGACCTTGTTCCGGGCGAGGCGCGGCCCCGGCTGAAAGCGCAGCTGGCGGCGGGGCCGATCACCATCGGGACCGGCTCTGACGGCGAGATGGGCGGTGGCGAAGCCGGTGGAATGCAGGCCGAAGGCTGGCCGGACGGCGTGATCGACGTCAGCGCGCTGGGTGCGCTGGATGCCGAGATTGCCCTGGCTGCACCCTCGGTCGATCTTGGGGTCCTGAAACTGGGGCAGACCCGTGCCCTGATCACCATCGACCGCGCCCGCGCTGTGACCGAAATCCGCGAGATGCAGGCCTATGGCGGCCAGATCAGCGGCGACTTCGTCGTGAACGGCCGGGGTGGCCTTTCGGTCGGTGGCCGTCTGTCCTTTGCGGGCCTGCAGACTCAGCCGCTGTTCACCGATCTGGCGGGCTGGGACCGGCTGGTCTCGACCGGCGATTTCGAAATCGAGTTTCTGGGCGTCGGCAACTCGGTCGCGGCGATCATGAACAGCCTGAAGGGGCAGGGCGATCTGGAGCTTGGCAAGGGCGAATTGCGCGGGCTCGACATCGCGGGGATGCTGCGGACCCTGGACCCCGGCTATGTCGGGGAGGATCAGAAGACCGATTTCGACGGGCTGGCTGGCACGTTCTCGATTGCCGACGGGGTCCTGTCGAACAGCGACCTCAAGCTGGTGGCCCCCTATGTGACCGCCTCCGGGGCAGGCGAAATCGGCCTTGGTGCGCGGACGCTGGACTACCGGCTGCGGCCGACGGCGCTGGCCGCCGCCGACGGGACGGGCGGGGTGATGGTGCCGCTGGTGATCAGCGGCCCATGGGCCAAGCCGCGGTTCCGCCTCGACCTCGAGTCGATTGCGCGCGAGAAGATGGAGGCCGAGGCAAAGGCCGTCGCTGAACGACTGGAGGCCGAGGCGAAGGCTGCCGAGGCTGCGGCGAAGGCTGAACTGGAGCAGCGCCTGAAGGAAGAGCTTGGCGTCGAGGTCGCCCCCGATGAATCGTTGGGCGACGCAGCCGAACGCGGCGCACGCGACGCGCTGGAGGATGAGGCGCGCAGGGCGCTGGACGAGATCCTCGGCGGCAACTGAGTGCGTGTCGTCCGGCATTGTGCCGGGCACAAGTTTTGATCAAAAGCGTGTTGAAGCTTTCAGCAACCCGTGTTGAGACTGGCGCAGTCTTCGCGCAGGGGGTGGCCGATGCGGGTCTTCATCAACGGGTTCGGACGGATCGGGCGGTCGGTGCTGCGGGCCTATCTGCAGTCCCCGTCGAAATGGCCCGGGCTGGAGATCGTCGGGATCAACGACATCGCCTCGCCCGAGATGTGCGCCTATCTGTTCGAGTATGACTCTGTCTTCGGCCCCTGGCGCGGGTCGGTCGCGCTGGAGGGTGGGGCGCTGGTTGTCGATGGGCGGCGGGTGCTGCTGCATCGGACTTCGGACGTGGCGGGTCTGGATCTGTCGGGGGTCGATCTGGTGATGGAATGCACCGGCCGGGCCGAGGCGCGGGAGGTGGCGGAGCGGGGTCTGCGGGCGGGGGCTTCGCGGGTGCTGGTGTCGGGGCCGTCTTCGGCGGCGGATGTGACGGTGGTGCTGGGGGCGAATGACGAGGTACTGGCGGAGCAGAGGGTCGTCTCGAACGCGTCCTGTACCACGAACGCGCTGGCTCCGCTGGCGAAGCTGATTCATCGGAAATGGGGGATCGTGACGGGGTCGATGACGACGATCCACTGCTACACCGGTAGTCAGCCGACGGTGGATGCCCCGGCCGCCGACTATCCGCGCAGCCGGGCGGCGGCGCTGTCGATGGTGCCGACAACGACCTCGGCGGCGCGGCTGCTGGATGGGGTGCTGCCGGAAATCGCGGGGCGGGTGGTGGCGCAGGCGGTGCGGGTGCCGGTCGCCTCGGTTTCGTGTGTGGACTTCCATCTGGTCACCGAAAAGCGGCCCTCCGTCCTGGAGGTCAACGAGGCCTTCCGGGCGGCGGG
>LNFM01002827.1_pt1 | contig 35687 bp, 35 predicted proteins | sample 596031 | NCBI WGS metagenome assembly LNFM01 (sample SAMN04254537, study PRJNA301005) | activated carbon metagenome | isolation source: dual media filters at the Ann Arbor, Michigan drinking water treatment plant | place: USA: Ann Arbor
CGGTTGTTGAACTTCTGTGCCGCCTCGGCTTCAAGCTTCTTTTTCGTTTGCGGCGGGCACGATCGGCCGCTTCGGTCAAACGCACGCTCTGCTTCCACCTCCGTGTTGCCGTGAACGAGGGCCAGCAGGTGCCGTTTTCGAACGTCGTATTTCTGAACGTTCCGGGCATCGCGCATGAAGTCATCGAATAACCGTTCCCTGTTGGCGATACCGCACCATCTCCACCCGGCCGATTCCAATGCCGCGTCCATCGCCCGTCGCGCTTCGGCGATGGTCAGCGGCGGATTGGCAAACTCCTCCGCGGTGGCGGGAGCGCAGGGGGCGGCACTGCATTTGGCATCATGGATGTTGCGCAGAGCAAATTCTATCGCATTCCGCACCGCGTCATCGGGGTAGTAAGGCGTGTCCGGCCTGTCTTGAGCCAGCGTCATGGACGCGCCGACAATGAAAAGCGCTGTGACGGGAATGATCTTGCGAAGTCGCATGGTGGGCACCTCCGCGGCAGCCTTGAGGATTTGATCCTGATCTCATCTATACCCGGACCTCGCCTCCGTGGCGCGGATTTGTGCCACCGCGCCCGCCACGTCGACCGCGCCTCGCCGCGCGGCACGGCGCTGATAGCGGCGGAGACCCGTGAGATGCTCTGCAATCTGGGCACCATCTGAGACAGGCGGCTTCGAAAGCTATCGCCAATGCCGGCTTCTGGATGACTCGATTGTGTGCGCTGCACTACGTGTTGCGCCCCACGAGTCTGCTGTTGGCCCAAAGCTGACCTGCACGCGTTCGCCCCGCCCTTGACCTCCCCGGCCCGGACCACCATCCTGCGGCTCGGCCGACCACCACGGAATAATGAACAGCCGGTGGCGACGTACGGAGACCGGGGATGAAACGGAAGATCGCGATCGTGGGCGCTGGCGCGCTCGGCGGACATGTGGGCGGCTATCTGGCCAAAGCCGGCCAAGACGTGACGCTGATCGATCCCTGGCCGGAACACGTCGACGCAATGCGCCGCGACGGCCTGACGCTGCGCGGCCAAACCGACCCTGAAAATTTCACCGTCCCCGTCAACGCGATCCACATCACCGAGCTGCAGAAAGCCGCCAGCACGCGACCGTTCGATATCGCGTTCGTGTCGGTGAAATCCTACGACACAGTCTGGGCCACGCAGATGATCGCCCAGTATCTGACTGCGGACGGCTATGTCGTCTCATTGCAAAACTCGATCAATGAGGAGCGCATCGCGTCGGTGGTCGGCTGGGGCAAGACGGTCGGCTGCATCGCGTCGACAATCTCGGTCGAGCTGGTCGGGCCTGCTAAAGTCCAGCGCAACGTAGCGCTCGGCGGATCGCGCCACACCGTTTTTCGTGTCGGCGAGCCGCACGGACGCATCACACCGCGCGTCAAAGAGATCGCCGAGATGGTCGCCGTTGCCGATAGTTCCAAGACGACGACCAATCTGTGGGGCGAGCGCTGGTCGAAGCTGATCGTCAATGCGATGCGCAATCCGGTCGCCGCGGCAACCGGGCGCGGCGGCAACGGCAACGACCGCGATCCGATGACGCGCTGGCTCGCGATCCGCATTGCCGCCGAAGCAATCAAAGTCGGCCTCGCGCACGGCTACGCGCTCGAGCCGGTCTATCACATCCCGCCGGAGAGGTTGCTGGCCGCTGGCGAGGGCGACAAGGCCGCGCGCGAGGAATGCGAGGGTATCCTGCTCGAGCAGGTCAAGCATCGCAATGACGAGCAGCGCCCGTCGATGGGCCAGGACATCATGAAGGGCCGACGCACCGAGATCGACTTCATCAATGGCCTCGTCGCCGCGAAAGGCGCCGAGCTCAAGATCGCGACGCCCGCCAACAGCAGCATCGTCCATGTCGTGCGCCGCGTCGAACGCGGCGAGATTCCGCCGAGCCCCGAAGCCGTCGCCGCCATCTGAATCGAGAAAGTTCCCATATCATGACGTCACGTTGGTCTGACCGCCGCCAGAAATTCCGCAGCTACCTTGCGGGCGACCGCTGCTATCATCCGGGATCGGTGCACGATCCGCTCGCGGCCCGCATCGCAGAGGATATCGGATTCGAAATCGGCATGTTCGCCGGGTCGACAGGATCGCTCAGCGTACTCGCGGCACCCGATCTCATCATTCTGACGCTCACAGAATTCGCCGCCCAGGCGTTGCGCATCAATCGCGCGATGGAACTGCCGCTGATGGTCGACGCCGATCATGGCTACGGCAACGCGCTGTCGGTCATGCGCACGGTCGAGGAGCTGGAGACGGCCGGTGTCAGCGGCATGTCGATCGAGGACACCGCACTGCCGCAACCGTTCGGCACGACGGAAAAGCCGCAAATCCTCAGCATCGAGGAAGGCATCGGCAAGATGAAAGCCGCGCTCGCCGCGCGCCGCGATCCCGATCTGTGCATCGCGGGCCGCACCAGCGCGCCGATGATCACCGGCATCGAGGATGCCATCAAACGCGCGCAGGCTTACGAGAAGGCCGGCGTCGACGCCATCTTCCTCGTCGGCGTCAAGTCGCGCGCGGAGCTTGATGCGATCGCACCGGCGATCAAAATTCCGATCATCCTCGGCACAGCGACGCCGGAGATGTCGGACCTCGGCTATCTCGCCTCGCGCGGCGTTCGCGTTTGCCTGCAAGGCCACCAGCCGATCCAGGCCGCGATCCAGGCCGTCTACACGACACTCAAGGCACTGCGCGATGGCACCGCGCCGAAGGACCTCAAGGGCCTTCCGTCCGCCGACCTCGTCAAACGCGTGACACGCGCTGATGATTACGACCGATGGACCAAGGGCTACCTTGCCACGAAACCATGAGGGCGCCTGATTGAGCGTGGCCACCGTAGGAGAGCGATCATCATGCTGACCCTCACGCTGTTTCGTCACGCGAAGTCGAGCTGGGAACTGAATGGCCTCGACGATCGCGAGCGGCCGCTCAATGCACGCGGTTCGTCGGCGGCGCCGTTGATGGCCGGCTTCATGCACGAACACCGGATCCGGCCCGAACTCGTGCTGTGCTCAACCGCCGTCCGCACACGACAGACGCTCGAACTCGTGCTGTCCGGCATGAAACCAGCGCCAAAAGTGAAGTATGAAGACGCGCTCTATCTCGCCGACCCGATCCTTCTTCTGGAACGGGTCCGGAAGGCGCCTCGCACGACCAAGCACGTGATGATCGTCGGCCACAATCCGGGCCTGCAGATCCTGGCGGTCGAGTTGATCGGCGAGGGCGATCCCGAGCAGATCGGAGCCATTTCGGACAAGCTTCCGACGGCTGGCGTGGTGGTGATGACGTTCGATGCCAAGTCCTGGGCCGATGTGGCTCCCGGCAAGGGTCGGCTCACCCATTTCGCCACGCCGAAGATGTTGATGGCGGCCGCGGCTTGATCGGTAGCGACCGCCAACGACGCTTCACCAACTCACGCCGCCACCGCCGTTCCGCCCGTACAGGACGCGGTGATGTGTGCGACGTGGCGATGATCGGTGCCGCAGCAGCCACCGAGGACGCGCATCTGCGGGAACGCGCGCAGCAGATCGCGGTACTGGCCGCCGAGTTCCTCCGGATTGCCGGCATCAAGATCGGGCGCGCTGTCGAGTTCCGCGTGACTGCGCTTCGAGGCATTGGCACGAATGCCGCGAATTCGATCGGTCCATTCGCCGCCGCGTGCGAGCGTCCCTTCGAAGTGGGTCGGGTGCGCGCAATTGATCATGTAGTAGGCCGGCCCTTTTCCCGTCGCCGCATCGACCGTCTCGATGGCCTCCTGGAGACTGTGACCGCTCGGCAACCGGCCGTCGGTCTCGAGCGTGAATGAAATCGCCACGGGCATCCGATGACGCTGCGCGGCCATGACGACGCCGAGCGCCTCGTTGATATTGGTCATCGTGAACGCGGCCACCATGTCGGCGTCGCTGTCGGCAAAGACCGCAACCTGATCGTCGTGGTATTCGGCCGCTTCTTCAGGCGACATCTCGGCTGCTGCGACGTAGCCGTCTCCGCGCGGGCCGATGTTGCCGCTGATCACCATCGGGGTCTCGTGGGTCTCGAACGCAAGGCGCAGCTCCGCCATGAGATCGATGCCCTCGCGATTGACCGCCGCCAGCGCCTCCCGCGTGTACCCCATCTTGGCAGCCCAATCGGGATTGGCGCGCCAGGTCGGAGCCTCCAGAACGAAGCCCAATCCAGCCTTCCGCGCCATCTCGATGTAAGGCAGGAAATAGTCGCGCAATGTCGCCCGTCCCTCGGCGGTCCGCAGCAGGTCGAACGAGGCAAAATGCGGCAGCTCCATGCCGTTGTGAAAGATCAGCGTCGTCTCGAGTCCACCGTCGGTGAGGAACAACTGCGATCCGAGCTGCGGCAATGATTTGCGATATTTGCTCATGATGATCTCCAACTCTGATTTTTGGTTTGATGACCGGGCTGTACTCTGCGGCGCCGGACGAGCGGAGTACTATTGGGCTGGCGCCGTACCCGCTAGAAACCGCGTGGTACAGTTGCGCGAGAGATTGAATTCGTGTTACGCGTCCGCATCTTAAGTACGATTTGATCGCATTATCGGGCTCAGCGGCGGTCGCCGCGACACCCTCAACTTGACCACAGGTACAGTTCGCCATGCCGTCTCCAGCCCCCAAGCGCAAGGGCGACACGCGTGAGCGCCTTCTCGAGTTCGCTGAATCATCCGTGCTCGAGAAGGGCTTCGACGCCACGTCGATCGACGAGCTGATCGCCGCCGCCGGCATTACCAAAAGCGGATTTTTCTACCATTTCCGCGACAAGACCGAGCTCGCGCGCGCATTGCTGACCCGCTACATCGATCGCGAAAACGAGATGTTCGATGTCCTGTTCGGGCGCGCCGACGAACTCAACGACGACCCGCTCCATGGCTTCCTGGTCGGCCTGAAGATGCTCGCGGAGCTGGTCGCCGATCTCCCGAATGGCCATCCGGGTTGTCTGATCGCCGCCTATTGCTATCAGGATCGCCTGTTCGACCAGCAGGTGCGCGACCTCAACGCACAGTCCGTGCTGCTCTGGCGGAAGCGGTTCCGCACCCGTCTCGACATGATCGCCGAGCGCTACCCGCCACGCATCGCCGTCGATCTCGACGACCTCGCGGACATGCTGTCGGCAGTGGCCGACGGCGGCATTATCCTGTCGAGGGTGCTGCGAGATCCGATGGTGATGCCGCGCCAGATCCTGCTTTACCGTGACTTCGTCAAAGCGGTGTTCACGGGCGCCTGAGCGCGCTCCCGCCTTGACGCTAGCCGGCCGCAAGTTTATGCAATCGTTATGCTTCTCCTCATCGATAACTACGACAGCTTCACCTACAATCTCGTCCACTTCCTGGGCGAGCTGGGCGCTGCCTGCGAAGTCGTGCGCAACGACAAGATCACCGTTTCCGAGGCGATCGCGATGGCGCCACAGGCGATCGTGCTTTCGCCCGGCCCCTGCACGCCCAACGAGGCCGGCATCTGCCTCGAGTTGATCGAGAAGGCTGGCCCCACGATCCCGCTGCTCGGTGTCTGCCTCGGCCATCAGGCGATCGGGCAGGTCTACGGCGGCAAGGTCATCCGCGCGCCGACGCTCATGCACGGTAAGCTGTCGACCATCGAGAACACCGGCAAAGGCCTGTTCGCTGGCGTGCCCAAGCGTTTCGAGGTGACGCGCTATCATTCGCTGACGGTCGAGCGCGCGAGCCTTCCGGCCGATCTCGAAATCACGGCCGAAACGGCGGACGGCATCATCATGGGCCTGCAGCACCATACGCACCCGATCCACGGCGTGCAGTTTCATCCCGAGAGCATCGCGTCGGAATACGGCCACGAAATCCTCGCGAATTTCCTCCGCATCGCAGGTTTCTCGCCACTCACCCGCAATACCAAAGCGGCGCGCGTGGCCGCCTGACGGATCTCTTCGCCCCATCATCGACCAGTCCCGGATCCCTCTGCCATGCCCGCTGCCGAGCTCAAACGCCTGATCCAGAAAGTTTCGGGCGGCGCGACGCTCGGCACGGATGAAATCCGCTTGGCGCTGGAAATCATGACGGACGGTCACGCGTCGCCAGCGCAGATGGGCGCCTTCCTGATGGCGCTGCGCGTGCGCGGCGAAACCGTCGAGGAAATCACAGGCGCGGCGCAGATGATGCGGTCGAAGATGAACCGTGTCGTGGCGCCCGAAGGCTCGGTCGACATCGTCGGCACCGGCGGCGATGGCGTCGGCACCTTCAACGTATCGACCTGCTCGTGCCTCGTCGCGGCCGGCGCCGGCCTGAAGATCGCCAAGCACGGCAACCGATCCGTATCCTCATTGGCGGGCGCCTCGGATGTGCTCGGCGCGCTCGGCGTCAAACTCGACATCGGTGCAGACGCGGTCGCGAAGTCGATCGCCACCGCCGGCGTCGGCTTCATGTGGGCGCCCATGCACCATCCGGCGATGAAGCACTGGGCGCCGATCCGGGCCGAGCTTGGCATCCGCACGATCTTCAACCTGCTCGGACCGATCTCGAACCCGGCCGGTGTCACGAGGCAGATTGTCGGCGTGTTTTCGCGCGAATGGGTCGAGCCGATTGCGCATGTGCTGAAGAACCTCGGCGCGGAACATGTGTGGGTGGTGCACGGCCACGACGGGCTCGACGAACTCACCACGACCGGATCAACCGACGTCGCCGAACTCAAGGACGGCCGCATCACCGTGTTCGAAGTCACGCCAGCAGATGCCGGCCTGCCACCGGCCAAGCTCACCGATCTGAAGGGCGGCGATGCTGCAACCAACGCCGCCGCGATCCGCGATCTGCTGGCCGGCAAGAAGGGCCCGTTCCGCGACATCGTGCTACTCAATACGGCGGCGGCACTGATCGTCGGCGGCAAGGCCACGACTCTCACCGACGGTGTTGCGCTGGCCACACATTCGATCGAGTCTGGCGCCGCCCGTGCCGCCCTCGATACGCTGATCGCGGTCACCAACGCGGCGTAGTCGGCTCAGTTTCGCTCGGCGGGTTTCTTGTCTGCCGCGAGCCCGAGCAGCTCCACGTTGCCGCCCGTTGCGGTGATGTCGGTCGAGCGCACGCGCTCGGTTGCGAAGCGGGGAAGGTAGTGCGGACCGCCGGCTTTGGGCCCGGAACCGGAGAGCCCTTCGCCGCCGAAAGGCTGGACGCCAACGACGGCGCCGATCTGGTTGCGATTGACGTAGAGATTGCCGACCTTGGCGTGCTCCGCAACGTAGTCAGCGACAGCGCCGATACGGCTGTGCAGACCGAGCGTCAGGCCGTATCCGGTCTCATTGAGCGCCGCGACGACCTTGTCGAGGTGCCCGCCTGAGAAGCGCACGACATGCAGGATCGGGCCAAAGACCTCGCGCTCGACGATGCCCAATCGCTCGACCTCGAATGCAGCCGGCGCGACGAACGTGCCGACGCGGCAGGCGGCGGGTTGCTCCGGATCGATGAGCTCACGCGCCCGCCGGCGCATATCGAGCTTGTGCGCTTCGAGCATGGTCTGGGAATCTTCGTCGATCACCGGGCCGATGTCGGTCGCATAATCGAGCGGATCGCCGACTTGAAGTTCCGCAATCGCGCCGGTCAGCATGTCCGTGACGTGATCCGCGATATCCTCCTGGAGGAACAGCACGCGCGCCGCCGAACAACGCTGGCCCGCGGAGTCGAATGCCGACCGCACAGCATCACGCACCACCTGCTCGGCAAGCGCGCTGCTGTCGGCGATCATGGCGTTGATGCCGCCGGTCTCGGCGATGAACGGGACGAGCGCGCCGCGTCGGTCGGCGAGTGCCGCCTGGATCGCCCATCCGGTCGCGTTCGATCCGGTAAATGCAATGCCGCCGATGCGCGGATCCTTCGACAGCATGGCGCCGATCGATCCGTCTCCCGGCACGAGCTGCAGCACCTCGCCGGGAATGCCCGCGGCGTGCATCAGCTCGACGGCAAGGAATGCCGTGATCGGTGTTTGTTCGGCGGGTTTGGCGATCACCGCGTTGCCCGCAGCAAGCGCTGCGCCGACTTGCCCGACAAAGATCGCGAGCGGGAAATTCCACGGCGAGATGCAGCCAAAGATGCCGCGTCCGCGCAAGGTCAGCGTATTGCGCTCGCCGGTCGGGCCGGGAAGCGCCATGGGACCGGCGAACTGGCGTCGCGCCTGATTGGCGTAGTAGCGCAGGAAATCCACGGCCTCGCGCACTTCCGACAGCGCAGCGTCAAGCGTCTTGCCCGCCTCGCGGATGATGACACCCATCAATCGCGCGCGATCCCGCTCCAGCCCATCGGCGGCCTTGTCGAGAAGGACGGCTCGCACCTCACCGCCAAGACGATCCCAGCGATGTCCGGCCTTGCCGGCACTGACGATCGCGCGCTCGACCTGCTCCGGCGTTGCTTCCAGCACAATGCCGAGCCGCCGACGCCGATCATGCGGACACAGCACCAGCCGCGCCGCATCGCCACCGCTGATGGCCTTTCCATCGATGATGGGACCGACCGCGAAATCGGTGGCAATCTCAGCGTTGATCTCGCTCATCAGCCCCGCGCGGGTCATGGGCTCGGCGAGTGCGACACCGGCACTGTTGCGCCGATCTGGACCGAGGATCGCCGCCGGCAGTGGGATGGTCAACGATGCCGCGATGCCGCCCGACTGCCACAGCGCCTCGGTCTCCTCGATCGGATCGCGCACGATGGAAGCAGCAGGCGTGTCGTCGTCGGCGAGCCGGTTGACGAACGAGGTATTGGCACCGTTCTCGAGCAATCGGCGAACCAGATACGCGAGCAGATCCTCGTGAGCGCCGACGGGCGCATAGATCCGGCAGCGCCGCGCGAGGCCCGACTTGCTGACGACGTCCTCATAGAGCGCTTCGCCCATGCCGTGCAGGCGCTGCATCTCGAACGGCAGCGCCGAGCCGGCGACATGCGCCGCAGCGACGGTGTGAGCATTGTGGGTCGCGAATTGCGGATAGAATGTGCGCGTATCACTGAGTAGAAAACGCATGCACGCGAGATACGACACATCGGTGTGCGTCTTCGCGGTGAAGACGGGATACCCAGACAGACCGCGCTCCTGCGCGAGCTTGATCTCGGTGTCCCAGTAGGCGCCCTTGACGAGGCGCACCGGAATTTTGCGGTTGGTTTCATCGCCGAGCCGCTTGAGCCAGCGCAGCACCGGGATGGCGCGCTTGCCGTACGCCTGCACGGCAATGCCGAGGCCCGACCACTGGCTCAGTTCCGGCGCCCGCATCAACCGCTCGAAAATCATCAGCAGCGGATCGAGCCGGTCCTGTTCCTCGGCGTCGATGGTGACTCCAAGACCGCGCGCGCGCGCCAGCTTGGTGAGTTCCAGCAGGCCCGGCACCAGCTCGGCAACGAGACGCATCTCCTTGCCGGGCTCGAAGCGCGGATGGAGCGCCGAGAGCTTGATCGATATGCTCGGCCGCAGCATCAGCGCTTCCGCGCTCGTCGCATTGAGCGGCCCGGCTGCCTTTCCGACGGCCTCGATCGCGTTCGCGTAGCGCTCCTGATACCGCTCGGCGTCGCGCTCGGTGCGCGCGGCCTCGCCGAGCATGTCATAGGAAACGGTGTAGCCCTTCTGCTCGCACGCCCAGGCGTTCGCGATCGCCGCCTCGATCGTTCGACCGAGCACGAACTGGTCGCCGAGAATGCGCACAGCTTGCCGTAGCGCCTGGCGTATGACCGGCTCGCCCGAGCGCGCAACGAGACGCTTGAGGACGGCACCGGGACCCGAGCCCGGCGCGCGACCGAGGCGGACGATACGCCCGGTCAGCATCAACCCCCACGTCGACGCGTTCACGAGCAGAGAATCCGAATGACCGAGGTGGCGCTCCCAATGACCGCTGCCGACGCGCTCGTCGATCAGGGCGTCCGCGGTGTCGGCATCCGGAATACGCAACAGTGCCTCGGCAAGGCACAGCAGCGTGACACCCTCTTCGGACGTCAAACCGTACTCATGCATGAAGGCGTCGAGGCCACCATGCTTGGCACGGCCGGCGCGCGCCGTCCCGACGAGCCGCTCCGCCAAAACTGCGATCCGGCGGCGTTCGTCGGCAGTGTAGACCGCACGCTCGATCAGGCCGCCGACGAGACGCGCTTCATCGCGGAGGTGAAATTCGGAGATTTCGTCGCGGGGAAGCGAGGTCGCCACGGCACCGGCGCCCGGTTCCGACCAGGATTCGCGTTTGCCCGTCGCCGCCATTGCGCTCTCCCGCACCGTTATATCGAGACTCAGTACGTCAGACCCACATCGCTCAGCATGAGCACAAGGCGCAGCCGCGCGCAAATCTTCGGCACTCGCTTATCCCAAACCTGCGGGCCTTCGGCGGGACGATGCTAGAACATCTGGCTGGGATCGAAGTTCATGATCATATGGTCCCAGCCCCCCTCGTACATATCGGGTGGCAGCGCATAGGGCGCGCAGGCAACGATCGCGCGGAGTGCGCTGTCCGCCATGTCGCGGAACAGTGGACCGCTGCCGGAATTGAGTATTTTGGGATTGTCGGCCAGCGCGCCATTGCGGTTCAGCCGGATCTCGATCCGCACGGCGATTTTGTCGATGCCGTCGAGCCCGGCATTGATGTTCCAGCACCGCTTGACCGATTCGCGCATGAGTTGCCCCAGCATGGCGCGCGCGCTTGCGGACAAAACAGTATCGCGACCTTCCGGCGCGCCGAGGACGGGGCCTTTGGCGCGCGAATCCGATTTCGTTTCCGGCGCGGCCGGCGCCGGTGCGCGCGGATCGGGTGATTTATCGAGTAGCGCCGAGAGCCGGTCAGCGCTGAACTTGGCCTTCTCCTTCTCGGCGGCAATCCGCTTGCGCTCGGCATCGGCGCGGCGCTTCTCGTCCTGCTTGCGCTTGAGTTCGGCCTTGGCCTTCGCGTCGGCGATCCGCTTGGCATCCGCTTCAGCCTTCGCCTTTGCCTTGGCGTCTGCCTCGGCTTTGGCCTTCGCGTCAGCTTCCGCTTTCGCCTTTGCGTCGGCTTCCGCCTTGGCTTCGGCCTCGGCTTTCGCTTTCGTCTCGGCCTGGCGCTTCGCCTCCTCGGCCTGCTGGAGAGCGAGATCAGCGAGTTTTTGCTCGAGCGCGAGCTTGTCGGGCTCCGGCTTGGGCGGCTCAACAGCGGGAGGCGGTGGCGGTGGCGTCGCCGCAGCGACCTGGGGCGGTGGCGGCGTGGGCTCGGGCGGTTCCGCCTGCGGAGGCTCAGGCGGAGGCGGTGGTGGTGGCGGCGCAGCAACCGGACGGGGCCGCGGCCCTTCCTTGGGCGCCGGATCGGCTTGCGGGCTGTCCTTCGGCCGCGCATCTTTCAATTTGGCGTCGCGGCTCCCTTTGGTGAGGCGCGTCAGCTCGGACGGCGTGATCATGTCGACAGCGACCGGCTCGATTTCATGCGGCCGCAGCTCCGGCGTCGACTGGATCGAAATGACCGTCCAGCCCAACAACGTCGCGTGCATCAGCACCGAGACCAGAAGCCCAACATACACCGCGTCAGCCTCCGCCCTCGACCTCCGTCACCAGGGAGATCTTGCGAAATCCAGCGTCGCGGATGCGCCCCATCACGCGAGCGATGTCGCCGTAGTTGGCGGCCTTGTCGCCCCGCACGAAAACCGGCTCGTCCTGGCCGCCGCGATTCTGCGCCATCGCTGTGAGGCGCGGGCCAATCTCGTCGAGCTTCATCGAAGCGCGCTCTTCCTGGCCGAGGAACACTTCGCCGCTCGCCTTCACCGATATGACGATCGGTTCCTTGTTGGCCTCGAGCTGCTTGCCTTTAGCCTGCGGCAAATCCAGCGGCACGCCGACGGTCAGCAGCGGCGCCGTCACCATGAAGATCACCAACAGCACGAGCATGACGTCGACGAATGGCGTGACGTTGATCTCGCTCATCGGTGCATGCCGGCGCGCCCGACCGCGCCGACCGGCCTTACCGGATCCCGTCTTGACGCTGGCGCCCATACTGCGTGGTCTCCGCTGTCAGCCGATCAGGCCCGGGTGTCGATCTGCCGTGAGACGATCGCCGCGAACTCGTCGGCGAATGCTTCCAGGCGCTGCGAGATGCGCGCCGAATCGGCTGAGAACTTGTTATACGCCATGACCGCCGGAATTGCGGCCAACAGCCCCAGCGCGGTGGCGAAAAGCGCTTCCGCAATGCCGGGCGCGACGACAGCCAGGCTCGTATTCTTGGACACCGCGATCGCCTGAAAGCTCGACATGATGCCCCACACCGTGCCGAACAGGCCAACGAACGGCGCCGTCGAACCGACCGTCGCGAGAAACAGCAGGCGACGATCGAGCCGCTCCATCTCGCGGCTGATCGTGACATCCATCACTTTCTCGACGCGGAGCTGGATGCCGCCGAGGGCGCGGATATTGCCTTCGACCGAGCGCTTCCACTCGCGCATGGCCGCAACAAACAACGCGGCCATCGACTGAGTGCGATCGCGAGCAAGAGTTGCATAGAGCTCTTCGAGGCTTTGCCCCGACCAGAACATCTGCTCGAACCGATCCGCCTCGCGCCGCGCACGACGGAAGGTGACAATTTTCTCGACGATGATCGCCCACGACCAGATCGAGGCGACAATCAGCCCGACCATCACGATCTGGACGACGATGTGCGCCTGAATGAACAATTCCACGAACGAGTGGCCGCCGGTCGTGCTGACCGCGCCGATCTTGTCCTTGATCAAATCCGTCGGGTTCATGCCGTGCTCGCTGGAGCGGGAGGTCTAGATGTGCACAAGGAGATGCGCGGAAGACTGGCTGCGAAAAACCCATGCGCGGCTCGCCACGTCGCGAACAGCGCCCGATATTCGCTGGTTCAGTCGAACGTAGCCGCGCGAATCTTCTGCATGGAATGCATTTGCCCGCAGCGCGCTTCTTACGCTCCTTTGTGACTAAACTAGGGCTCCAACTGCCTGGATTCGGACGGGTGTGTCCACCTGTCGCTGAACAATTCAAACCGCAAACTGCGTGCGTTATCCGCCCATCAGCCCGGCGCGGATGCGTTGATGTATCCGTTGGGGCTTGCCGGACATGGACACCAGCACCACCAAAACCTCAGCCTCGAACAGCACCGCGCCGTCTCGCAGTACCCGCTGGGCGAGGTTCAATGTCGCACCCTTGGCTTCAAGCAAACGGGTCTCGATCTCGAGGACGTCGTCGATCCGTGCCGGCTTCAGGTATTCGAGCCGCATTCGCCGCACGACGAACGCCGCCGGCTCTGCACCCGCATCGCCCTCCAATAGGGCTCGGTGCTCATTGCCGATGAGGCGCAAATAGTCGGATCGGCCGCGCTCGCACCAGCGGACATAGCTGCCGTGATAGACGAGGCCCGAGAAATCAGTGTCCTCAAAATAGACGCGGGCCGGCAGAACGTGATGGCGTGCGCCATCGCTGCCGACCTCCAGCCGGCCGGCAAGGTCTGGCCACGCGCTCTCACGGCTCATGGCGTCCCCCCGAGTTCGACGAGCACGATTTCCGGCGGCACGCCGAAGCGCACCGGCGCCATGCTGCATCCAAGTCCGCCCGAGACGATCAAATGGCGCCATTCCTCGACGATATGGCCATAGGCAAAGCGCCGCCCATATCGGGACGGCACGATCGGCGCGAATCCTCCGATGGCCACCTGGCCGCCATGGGTATGCCCTGCCAGCGTGAGAGCGACGCGCGCCGGCACCGACGGGAAGGCATCCGGCTCGTGCATCATCAGGATTACCGGAGCATGGTCGTCGATCTGCGCCAGGGTGCCGGGAAGGTCATCGACGCCTCGGCTCCAGTTCAAGCGTCGCTTGGCTCCACGCACCCCGCGCTGAAAGGCCAATTGATCGCCGAGCCCGGCAAGCCAGAAGGCCTGACCGTCCTTGGTCAGCCGACGCGCATCGTTTTCGTAGACCGGAATGCCAACCGCTTCGAGCGCACGGCGCGCACGAACTGGCCCGTGCCCTAGCCTTTGCGCGTCCGGGTCGTCCCACCAGTCGTGATTGCCCAGGATCGCGTGAATGCCGAGCGGCGCCTTGAACTCAGCCAGCGCCTTTGCCCAATCGGATGCCGGGATCGGGCGGCTGACAAAGCGATGATGCGCCATGTAGTCGCCGAGCAGGAAGACGAGATCGGGCGCGAGTGAGTTTGTATCGGCGACAATATGACCGATGCGGTCCAGGTTCATCCACGGCTCGCAGGCGTGGACATCCGCGATCACCGCGATCCGCAGTCGCAGGCTTTGCGGCCAGTTGGGCAATCGCGGCCGATATCGCGTGACCTTGTGGCGCCTCGGCTCGATGCCGACGGCATAGGCTCCGAAGCTGGCCATGGTGAAGCCGAGCGCGGCTATTCCCTTGAGCAGTGCGCGTCGGTCAAGCATTCAGTAGATTGCCTCGTCGGCTACAGCGTCGGGAACGACGCGATCGGATCAATCACGTCAGCCGCCACCCGATGCCGCAGTATCGTCATCGTCCTGGGCCTCGAAGAGCCCGATCTGCGGCGACGACATACGCGACGGCCCGGTCAGCCCCATGTGACGGTAGGCTCGTAACGTGAGAACGCGGCCCCGCGGTGTCCGTCCGATGAACCCCTGTTGAAGCAGGAACGGCTCCACCACCTCCTCGAGGGCGTCGCGTGGCTCGGAAAGCGCGGCGGAAATGGTCTCGATCCCCACCGGGCCGCCGTCGTAGTTCTTGGCAATGCAGTTGAGATAACGATGATCGAGCGAATCGAGGCCTTCGTTGTCGACTTCGAGCATCAGCAGGGCACGATCCGCAGCGGCAGCGTCAATGATGTCGACGCGGTCCACGGCGGCAAAATCGCGAACCCGGCGAAGCAGGCGACCGGCGATGCGGGGTGTACCGCGCGACCGCCGCGCGATCTCGCGGGCACCATCACTCGACATGCGCGCGCCGAGCACCCGAGCACCGCGGCTCACGACCAGTTCCAGCTCGTCGATCGTGTAGAAATTCAGCCGGATCGGAATGCCGAACCGGTCCCGCAACGGATTGGTGAGCAAGCCCGCACGCGTGGTCGCTCCGACCAGGGTGAACTTTGCAAGGTCGATCTTGACCGAGCGCGCGGCCGGCCCCTCTCCGATGATCAGGTCGAGCTGGTAGTCCTCCATCGCCGGATAGAGGATTTCCTCGATCGCCGGGCTCAATCGATGGATTTCGTCGATGAACAGGACATCCCGTTCCTCGAGATTGGTGAGCAGCGCCGCAAGATCGCCCGCCTTCGCGATCACCGGACCAGACGTGGCGCGGAATCCGACTCCCATCTCCTTGGCCATGATCTGCGCGAGCGTGGTCTTGCCGAGCCCCGGGGGGCCGGCAAACAGCACGTGGTCGAGCGCATCGCCGCGGCCCTTGGCGGCCTGGATGAAAACCCGGAGATTGGCGCGCGCGCCCTCCTGCCCGATGAACTCGTCGAGCGACTGCGGGCGGATCGTCGCCTCGAACGCGTCGGCATCCTTGCGGACGCTCGAGATCAGCCGATTGCCGTCGACCTCGCTCATCGGGTGCCCCCCGCCATCTGCGGCCCTTCGTTTCGTTGCACCTTCGTTCTCATGGGACATACCATGATTTGCGGAACCAACGCGAGCGGCGATCGCAGGTGCGCCCTGATCCGAGGCTTCGGTTCGGCACCCCAGCGTTGCGATGTACCGCGGGGCAAAATCAGGTTGTGTCAGCGCCGCAAAAGGCTATGTTCGGGCGCCGTCAGCGCAGGGGGTTGATCGCGATTCTTTCACTAGCGTGTCTGAGGGGATGCAGGCACGCCGGCGCGTAGCAACTTCGCCGTCCTCCCGAGATCAGTAAGACTCATATGCCCGAGCCTCGCACAATCGCGATCGATGCGATGGGAGGCGACCATGGAGTGCCGGTCGTCGTACCTGGGGCCGCCATGGCGCTGGAAATCCATCCCGCCATCCGCTTTATTTTCTGCGGCGACCGCAAACGCATAGAGCCCGCGTTCCAGGCGCACCCCCGCCTTGCCGCGGCGTCGGCGGTCGAGCACACCGAGACGTTCATCTCCATGGACGACAAGCCGAGCCAGGCGGTCCGCCGTGGCAAGGGCACGAGCATGTGGCACGCCCTCGACCGCGTCAAAGCGGGTGCGGCCCATGCCGCAGTGTCGGCCGGTAATACCGGTGCCTTGATGGCGATGTCAAAGCTGGTGCTGCGCCCCATGGCCGACATCGAGCGGCCGGCCATCGCCGCGTTCTGGCCAACGATCAAGCGTGAGTGCATCGTACTGGACGTCGGCGCTAACATCGGCGCCTCGGCGCGCCAGCTCACCGAATTCGCGCTGATGGGTGCCGCCATGGCGCGGGCCCACTTCAAGATCGAGCGCCCCCGCGTCGGCCTGCTCAACGTCGGCGTCGAGGAAATCAAGGGCGCCGACGAAGTGAAGCAGGCGCACGCCTGGCTGAAGAAGCCCGAACTCGGCCTGCCGTTCGACTATCACGGCTATGTCGAGGGCGACCAGATCGGCCAGGGCGTGGTCGACGTTGTCGTCGTCGAGGGCTTCGCGGGGAATATCGCGCTCAAGACGGCTGAAGGCACCGCGCGGCAGATCGGTGTTTATCTTCGCGAGGCCATGACGCAGTCGATCATCACCAAGATGGGCGCGCTGCTCGCCAAACGTGGATTTTTGACGTTGAAGCACAAGATGGACCCCCGCCGTGTCAATGGTGGCGTGTTCCTCGGCCTCGACGGCATCGCGATCAAGAGCCACGGCGGCACCGACGCTTTCGGCTTTGCGAGCGCAATCAATGTCGGCTACGAGATGGCCGCAGGAGACCTGAAAGGACGGATCGCATCGGATCTCGGCGCATTCCACGGCAAGTTCGCCGACATGCCCGAAGACTGAGGCCGACGATCCCGTGACTTCACGTGAGGAGCAGCAAGTGGCCGTCAACCGATCGGTTATCCGGGGCGTGGGTGCCTACCTGCCCAAGCGCATCATGACCAACGATGACTTCTCGCGCATCGTCGAGACCACGGACGAGTGGATTACCGAGCGGACCGGGATCAAGCAGCGCCACATCGCCGCCGATGACGAGCTGACCTCCGATCTTGGCATCGCCGCGGCGCGGCAGGCGCTGGTTCGCTCCGGCATCGATCCCGTCGATATCGACCTCGTGATCTGCGCGACCGCCACGCCCGACCGAACCTTCCCCGCAACCGCCGTGCGCATCCAGGCCGGCCTCGGCATCACCAAGGGCGCCGCGTTCGACATCCAGGCCGTGTGCTCGGGTTTCGTCTATGCGATGACAACCGCCGACAACTTCCTCAAGACCGGCCTTTTCAAACGCGCCATCGTCGTCGGCGCAGAAACATTCTCGCGCATTCTCGATTGGTCCGATCGCGGCACCTGCGTGCTCTTCGGAGATGGCGCCGGCGCGGTCGTCCTCGAGGCGCAGCCCCAACATGGGACGCGCGAGGATCGCGGCATCCTCTCCACCCTCATCCGCTCGGACGGACGCTATGAGGATCTCCTGTATGTCGACGGCGGGCCGGGCTCGACCAAGACGACCGGGCATCTGCGGATGAATGGGCGCGAAGTGTTTCGCCACGCCATCCAGAAGATTTCGGGCGTGATCGAGGAGACCCTCGTCATGACCGGCTATACGCCCGACGAGATCGACCTCTACGTTCCCCATCAGGCGAACCAGCGCATTCTCGACGGCATAGCCAAGCGGCTCGGTGTCGATCCCAAGAAAATCATGACCACCCTCGCCAAGCACGGCAACACGTCGGCGGCATCCATTCCGCTGGCCCTCAATCAGGCCTTCGAGGAGCACCGGCTGGCCGAAGGAAACCTTGTGCTGATGGAAGCCATGGGTGGCGGATTTACCTGGGGCGCGGTGCTCGCTCGCTGGTGAGCGGGCGGCGTTTGCGCGCCGCACCAACCGCTTCTGGTTAACGAGTTTTCTGTCTGAACGATTTTTATTGCAAATTCAGCCTCTTGTTGTCGCCGAGGCATTGACCAGCCCGCACGCGCTCGATAGCTTCTACTCGTTTCAAATTAGGGGAGGCGCTAGCCAATGGGCAGCAAGACATTGACCCGTGCGGATTTGGCCGACGCACTGGTGCGTAAAGTTGGATTGCCGAGAAATGAATCACAGGATCTCGTTGAGCTCGTTTTGAGCGAGATTTCAGAGACGCTAGCGCAGGGCGAAGGCGTCAAGCTGTCGTCGTTTGGATCGTTTGGCGTGCGATCGAAGGCGCAGCGCATGGGCCGGAATCCGAAGACCGGCGAAGAGGTGCCGATCACCCCGCGGAGGGTGCTGGTATTTCGGCCGAGCAACATCATGAAAGAGCGGATCAACACGCGCCTCAATCGGCGGAAGGCGGCCGAGTAAGCGCATGGGCGACTGAAGACGGGTGGCATGGTGCCGTTGGGCGATGGCACGATCCACAAAACAAGCGGGGCACTATCATGGCAAAATCGGCGGATGCATTCCGCACGATCAGCGAAGTTTCCACTGAGCTGGACGTGCCGAAACACGTGCTGCGGTTCTGGGAGCAGCGATTCAAGCAGCTCAAGCCACTCAAGCGAGGTGGCGGCCGAAGGTTCTACCGGCCTGAAGACGTCGAGCTGATCAAAGGCATTCAGGCACTTCTCAATCGCGACGCCTACACGATCCGCGGCGTCCAGCGCATCCTGCGCGAGCATGGCGTCGAACGGGTCAAAGGGCTCGCACAAGGCGACGCGGCAGCGAGCGTGACAGCCACGCTTCCGGAAGCCGATCCCGCACGCGCCGCTGCGCCGTCGAACGGGCACACGCCGGCCGCGAGAAAGAAAGCGAGCCGCGACGCGTCGCACGCGACGCCTCCGCTTGGTCGCGACGTCGTGTCCGCTGCGATTTCTGAACTCAACGCGTGCCGTGCGCTGCTGATGGGCGACGTTGTCAAGGCCAAGGCACAGGTCCCCGCTGGCGCGGCGAGCAGCCGACGGTAAGCTGCATTCGGCGTGCGTCGGACCTTCTACAGTCGACGCGCGCTGCGCAGTCTCAAGAACCAACGCGACGGCTGTGCGCCGCCCGCCTCTGCGTCGCTGGAAGACCGCCCAGCGCACATGGCCCTGGAGCCTCGGGCCCGCGCCTGCTATTCCACATTTCAATGTCAGAAACGCGCTATGCCCTCATCCTTGGGCGCGCGACCACACGAGGCATCGATGAACGACGCGAGCAGCCGCACGGGAGAAAAGGCCATCACCGTCGAGGAGGCGATCCGTGGCCGCAAATCGACGCGAGCGTTCCTGCGCAAGCCTGTGCCGCGCGAATTGATGGCGCGTATCCTCACCACAGCCGGTCGCGCGCCGTCGGGCTCGAACATCCAGCCATGGAAGGTGTATGTCGTCGACGGCGCGGCGCGTGACGAGCTGGCCGCCGACCTTTGCCGGCGATTCGACACCGTGGGTGAAGGCGAGCGCGAGTACGAATACTATCCCGTGAAGTGGCGTGAGCCGTTCCTTGCACGCCGTCGCGCCTGTGGCTGGGGTCTCTACGGCACCATGGGCATCACCCGCGATGACAAGGACGGCATGCACGCTCAGCGCCGCCAGAACTACGAATTCTTCGGCGCGCCGACCGCGTTGATCTTCACGATCGATCGCGACCTGGAGAAGGGCTCCTGGCTCGACACCGGCATGTTCATCCAGTCGATCATGATCGCCGCTCGCCAATTCGGCATCGAGACCATCCCGCAGGCGGCACTCGCCAACTTTCACGAGGTACTGCGCGCGCGATTGGCCATCCCTGAGGGCGAGATCGTCATCTGCGGCATGGGGGTCGGCTATCCCGACACCGAGGCCAAGGTGAACACGTTCACCACCGACCGCGAGCCGCTCGAAAATTTCGTTGGCTGGGTCGACAAACTGCGGCCGGCGAAAACATAGGTCGCGCTAGGCGGCCTTCTCGATCGCATCGATGGCGCGCTGGACCTCATCGCTGGTGAGCGTCCAGTCGTTGTCGAGATCGGCAACGACGGTGCGCATGAATGGCTCCGTCAGCCGGATCGCGCGCGGGCCATCGCCGATGTGGTCGAACAGAATCGCGAGCGCGAGCTGCCGTGGGCTGTCGCCCTCATACGTCCACTCGAAACCCCATGTCGTGTACCGCTTGATCTCGTAGTGCTCGGGGAGCGGCGCACCATTGACGGTGACTTCGAGGCCGTCGAATCCACGAATGCCGCTGTAGGTCTTCATTGTTGCTCCCCCGTCGCGCAGCAAACTCTCGCCCGCTCTGATATGTCACAACGGGGTCGGAGCGCAATCTCTGGCCGCCGACACCTTGGAGAAGACCCAAAAACGCATCACGCTTGTCGCCGATGCCACCTCTGCCGTAGCTTCAGGCGCCGCCGGGCGCCGTTTTCACTCACTGCACACGCATTCAGGGGATTGTCCGGGCGGCGCGTCATCCGAGGGGAAAGGCACCATCATGAGCGTTGGACAGGATCCCGGCAGCAATGCCGTCGTGATGAAAACGGCGCGCGCCGAAGCCGCGGCAAGACACGAGGCAGCGGCCCTGCGCGAGGTGCGCCTCGTCGCCCATTCGAACATCCTCTACTGGTGGATCGTGTGGGCTTACGGCTATCTGTGCGCGCTCGGCACACAGATCAATCACATCGTCGTCCCGTTCGGCGCCAAGCAGATCAAGTTCTTCCCCGACGCCTGGCTCGGCATCTCCTACATCGCACTCGTGCTGTTCGTGGTCGTTTTCACCAACGTGCGTGCGCGCGTGCTGCACACGTTCATCATCGCCGCGATTCTGGCGCTCGCCCTCGTCGGGGTCGAGTGGCAATGGGGCCTCGGCTCATTTTTCAAGTACGTGCCGGAACTGAAGGTGCAGATGAACCTCGCGTTCTACGTGGTGTTCTCGACCGGCCTGCTCATCATCTGGCTGATCGTCGTGTTCGGCATCGACAAGCTCACCTATTGGCGCTTCGCCGGCGGTCAGGTGGTCGAAAGCCACCGGCTCGGCAATGCCGCAGGAAATGTCTACGACACCCGCGGGATGCTTATGCGGCGGCAGCCGGACGACTTCTTCCGCCACAAATTCCTCGGCCTTGGATTTCTTGGCCTCGGCACCGGCGATCTCGTGTTCCGACCGGCGATGGCGGGGTCGGAGCCCTTCATCATCGAGAACGTCTGGCGCAGCAATGAGCAGCAGAAGCGCATCGAGCGCCTGCTGACCCAATCCGGTGGTTCCGGGATCGCGTAGGGTCGCACGCGCTGCCACATCAGCCCATCGATGGGCGTTCGCGACTTCGGCGGCCGGCATTTGCCGCCCCGACAGCCGCGTTCGTCAACAAGGCGCGCACGGCTACCGTGGACAAGGCCTGAACACGCAACTAGGAATACCGGCAGGGTGTCGTTGCGGTTCGGTGCCGCAAAACGCGATGGATGGGCAGAACTTGCGCGATGTGCCGTCAGTTTCGGTGACTCTGGGCCGCTGCGCTGGCGGTTCGCGCGCGTCCCGTCACTCATCTCCGCATCCTGACCGACTCTATTTGCCGATCCGCACACGCGCACACGAGCGGGTCGGGCAGCGCGATTGATGTATTTCCTGCCCAACCCGCTCATCATCCCAGTCGGGCTCGTCATCGGCGTGCTCGTGGCGATGCCGGTCGGCCCCGTCAATATTCTATGTCTCCAGCGGGCTCTCGAGCGCGGGTTTTGGGGCGGTGTGGCGGCCGGTCTCGGCGCCGTCATCGGGGACGGCCTGATCGCGCTTTTTGCAGCACTCGGCGTGGGCGCGGTATCGGGCGCCATTAAGCACTATCGAATGACAGTCCAGACCATCGGCGGTCTCGTGCTGCTGGCCTTCGGCATCCGCCTGTTTCTCACGCAGCCGCGGCTCTTCCGCGATGAGCATGCGGACGGGCGGCGGCCGTCTCTCGCCGACTTCGCCTGGGACATCCCGCAGACCTTCTTCCTCACCATCACGAACCCTGGCGCGATGCTCGGCCTGTTCGCGATATTCGGTGGCATCAGTTCGTTCGTCGAAGTCGACACCTATATCGATGCCTTCACGATCGTTGCTGCGATCATGGTCGGCAGCCTCGCGTGGTGGGTCGTGCTATCGCACATCGTCGGCCGCTTTCGACACCGCATGGATCTTGCCAAGCTGCAGCTCGTGAACCGCTTCGCCGGCATTCTGCTGATCGGCTTCAGCGGTTTGCTGCTCGGCGAGGTCGCGATGAAGACGCTGTTCCGAACCGCGATCTGAATTTCTATTGGCTGGTGGCCGCCAGTTCATCCGACAGCTTGGCGCCCTCGACGAGGAAGCGCGAAATCGCGGTCTGCGCAGACGGCGTGCAGGTCTGATAGGTGCGGCTGTAGCTGCGATAGCCATTGTTGAAGCGCGTGGAAAGCCGCGCTCGCCGCTGCGGCGCCGCGCCTTCGCTCTCGATCAACTGCTCCATGCGGTTACGCCAGATCTGCCCTTCGTTGGCGCCGCAAAGTTCGCGCAAATAATGCACGGCGCCAAGGATTTCGGCGAGCCGGAGTAGTTTGACGTCGTACGGCTTACCGTCGCTCGCCGATCCCTGGGCCGCGAGCGGCGATGCGCCGATCGTCGCTACCAAGGAAAAGACCGCAAGGATCGTCAAAGCACGGCGCTGGCGCATCGATCTTCCCATTCCCGGCCGGCCTCTACGCAACGCGGCAACCAGCTCACTTTCCATTCGCGATCCGGTACCTTTGGAATGGCAATTGTACGGCGATTCGGGCGCCTGTCGGGGCGGCTGACTATGTCACGCAAACCGCGCCAGATCCGCCGCCGGCGTGAATCGAGAGGTTCTTGATCGTCGCGTTCCTACCGCTCAGCGCGTTCTCAGGGTCCCACGCGACTTTGACCTGCTCGAAGCGGGAGCCGAGCGCGTCGTAGATCATCAAGCGCCCGGCCAGCGTCTCGCCGATGCCGAGGATCTCCTTGAGCGTCTCGGTCGCGAGCAGCGTACCGACGACACCGGCGACAGCGCCGAGAATGCCGACCTCCGCGCAGTTGGCGACCGTGCCCGGTGGCGGCGCCTCGGGAAAAATGCAGCGGTAGGTCGGCCATGGCGTGCCGTCGGGCCGCTTCTCGTGCGGTTTGAAAGTCGTGATGTAGCCGTCGAACGGACCGAGTGCGCCGAACACCAGCGGCCGTTTTGCGAGATAGCACGCGTCAGAGACGAGATAGCGCGTCGCAAAGTTGTCCGAGCCGTCGATAACGAGATCGTAGCGGCCGATCAGATCGAGTGCATTCTCCGCGGTGATACGGGTCTCGTGCGTTTCGACCGTGACGTGCGGATTGATCCGCCCCACCATATCCCGCGCGCTGTCGACCTTCAGCGCACCCACTTGCGCCGTCTCGTGGATGATCTGACGCTGCAGGTTGCTGAGCGAGACCGTGTCGTCATCAACGATGCCGATCGTGCCGACGCCAGCCGCGGCGAGATACAGCGTGACCGGCGACCCGAGGCCACCCGCGCCGATGACCAGCACGCGCGCTGCTTTGAGCTTCTGCTGGCCCTGTCCGCCGACGTCCTTAAGGACGATGTGGCGCTTGTAGCGGGCGATCTCTTCGGTCGTGAGGGTCATGCGGAGATATATAGTCCGACCCCGGCCGCGAAGCCAGCCAGCGGCGGCTTGCTTTTTGGCCTCCCCTGCCAGATGCTCGCCCCCGGAAACGCTCAGAACACGATAAAAATGGAGCCCGCACGTGGCCACACCAGGAGGGGCGCCGGCGCCGGCCGGCGACAATCTCAGACGCCTGACCGATCTCTACCGCATGATGGTGCGGATTCGCACCTTCGAGGAGACCGCGCTCGAAGCCTATAAGCTCGGTGAGATTCCGGGCCCGCTGCATGTCTCGTTCGGACAGGAAGCCATTCCGGCCGGCGTCTGCGCCAGCCTCCGACAGGACGACCGCCTCACCTCGAACCATCGCGGTCACGGCCATGCGCTCGCCAAGGGCGCCGATGCCGCAACCATGTATCTCGAGTTGTACGGCCGCGACGGCGGCTATTGTCGCGGCAAGGGCGGCTCGATGCACATCGCCGACTTCTCGGTCGGAATGCTCGGCGCCAACGGCGTCGTCGCAGGGGGACTGGCGATCGCTGTCGGTGCGGCGCAGGGGCTCAAACTGCTCAAGTCCGATGCGATCGCGGTGTGCATGTTCGGCGACGGCGCGACCAACCGCGGACCCTTCCTCGAGGCGCTGAACTGGGCCGCGATCTACACGCTCCCCGTTCTGTTCGTGTGCGAGGACAACGGCGTCGCCGCGCACACCGAAACGCGGACAGTCACGGCTGGTGACGGCCCCGCGGCGCGTGCCAACGCGATCGGTGTGCCGGCGGTGACGATCGACGGCAACGACGCTGTAACCGTCGATGAAACCGTCGCGCGGCTGGTCGCGGACGTCCGCGCCGGACGCGGGCCACGCATGATCCACGCCATGACCGATCGCTGGTCTGGGCACACCGCGACGGATGCGGCGGCTTGGCGCGATCCGAAGAAAGTGGAAGCCGCCAAGACACGCTGCCCGATCGCACGGCTCAAGAGCGTGCTGATCGAGCGCGGGCTGGCGCCGGCTGTGCTGGAAGAAATCGGCACTGCCGCGCGGAACGAAATGCACGCTGGTCGCGCTGCCGCCAACGCGGCGCCATGGCCAAGCGTGCCGTCCGCATACGACGACGTTCAATCTGTCGGCGCCGTCTCGGGAGGACGCTGACATGAGCGCGAACCCGACAAGTGACATCACGCTGGTTGATGCGGGGCGCCTCGCGGTACTCCAGGAAATGCGCCGCGATCCGACGGTGTGGGTACTCGGCGAGGACGTGGGGAGGGGCGGCTTGTGGGGGCAGTATCGTGGCCTTCTCGACGAGTTCGGCCCCGAGCGGATCGTTTCGACGCCGATTTCCGAGTCGACGATCATGGGTGCCGGACTGGGCGCCGCTCTGGTTGGTACGCGACCGATCATCGAGATGCGCATGTTCGATTTCGTCATGTGCGCGATGGACGAACTGGTCAATCAGATCGCGAAGGTGCGTTACATGTTCGGCGGCCAAGCGAAGCCCGCTGTCGTCGTGCGCATGCCGCATGGCATGTGGCGCAACTCGGCAGCACAGCACAGCCAGATGCTCGAGGCGTGGTTCGCGCATCTTCCCGGCGTCGTCGTCGTGTGCCCCTCTAATGCCGAGGACGAGGCCGGATTGCTCGTGTCCGCGATACGCTCGGACGATCCCGTGCTGTTCTTCGATCCCAAGGATCTGTGGACAGCACCGGGCCAGATCACGGATGGCGAGATTGCGCCGATCCCGTTCGGCAAGGCGCGGCACGCGCGCAAGGGCGATGCGCTGACAATCGTCACCTGGTCGGCCGTCACACCCAATGTGCTGACCGCGGCGGATCAGCTCGCACGCGATGGTATCAATGTCGATGTCTTTGATCTGCGCACGATCTGGCCATGGGACCAGGACGCCGTCGCGGCATCGCTTGCGCGCACGAAGCGGCTGCTGGTGGTGCACGAAGCAGTCGAGGTCGGCGGCTTCGGCGCCGAGATCATCGCGACGATGATCGATCGGCTCGGCCCCGCCGCGATCAAGGTTGCCAAGCGGCTCGGCGCACCGCGCATTCCAGTTCCCTTCGCGCCACCGCTGGAGAACGAAGTTCGGATCACGCCCGCAAAGATCGTCGCGGCGGCACAGGCGGCCATGGCATGAGCGTCTATCAGCACCATGTCCTGGCGATTCCGCCACGTCGCCACGAGGTCATCGCGGAGCGGCTCAAGGAAACGAGTAGCGCCGCCGTCGCGCACAACGGAGGGCGCCTTTTCGGCATCTGGAAACCGCTACTCGGTCTCAGCCTCAATCATCTGATCGTGCTCACCGAGTGGCCTGATGCGGACACCGCCCTCGCGCACGGCGCCGACATCCTTACCGGCATCGAAGGCGCGACGCTCGAATGGTGCGACCTGTGGCAGCCGACGCTACGGCCAGCCTCGAGCGCACGTCTCCCCGAACTCACCGGCGGCTACTATTCGCACCGCCACTACGACATCGCAGCCGATACGCTGCCGGCATTCCTCGACCATTCCTCATCGGCATGGGGCAGCTTCGAGGGCACCCATCCCTCACAGGTGATCGGCCTGTGGCGATCGAGCCATGTGCCGGCCCCGGGACTCATTCGGATGCGGCTGATGGCGTGGTATCAGGACATGGCGACGTGGGAGCGCTCACGCTACTGGAAGGGCACAGCCGGCGCCGAAACCGCCAACAAGCAACTTGGCGCGCGCTACGCTATGACACTCGACAGCGCCGTCTCGATCGTCGAACTCGTTCACCGCGGCTGATGCCGAAGAACCGACTCCACAACAACGACAGGAACTCACCATGCCTCGTGCCGCCCGCACTGCGTTGATTACCGGATCGAACAAGAACATCGGCCGCGCCTGCGCGCTGGCGCTCGCGAAAGGTGGCTTCAATATCGTCGTCAACGGCGCGCGGGATCGCGCCGCGGCGGAGAACGTGGCGAAGGAGGTGACCGCGCTCGGCGTCGAGGCGCTGGTCGCAATGGGTGACGTCGGCCGGCGCGAGGATTGCGCGCGGATCGGTGCCGAGGCCATCGCGCACTTCGGCACCATCGACGCGCTGCTCAACAACGCAGCCATGCGCCCCGACGGCAAGTTCCTCGAGATGAGCGAAGCCGACTTCGATCGCGTCGTGGATACCGACTACAAGGCCGCCTACTGGCTCGCCCGCGCGACGCTGCCGGGCATGGTGGCCAAGGGCTGGGGCCGCATCATCAACTTCGCCGGCATGAACGCGATCCACGGCTACAATGGCCGAGCGGCTGTTTCGGTCGCCAAGCACGCCGCGTGGGGCCTGACCAAGGCCCTAGCTAAGGAATTTGGCCCCAAAGGCATCACCACCAACATCATCTCGCCCGGCCCGATCATGGGCGAGGCGCAGGATCCGCACATGGCGGCCCACATCAAGCCGATGGTGGCGAGCGTGCCGGTCGGGCGCCTCGGCACGCCGGACGAGGTTGCCGGCATGGCGGCGCTGCTGGCGTCGGACACCGGCGCGTTCATCAACGGCCAGCTCCTGCAGGTGAACGGCGGCGCCGAGACTTGATCAGGGACCGGGGCGCTTACCCCCCGGCTGAAGCTGTGCTAGTGGCTGTCCAGCCATGCGGACAGTTGCCATTTCATGCTCCTCCCCTTTCCCTCCCACCTTGTGGGGGAGGTTAGGAGGGGGGGATTGCAGATCATTAGCGGTAGGGATTCCCCCCACCCCTAACCCCTCCCCACAAGGGGGAGGGGGATTGATGCGCGCGTCCCGACGCAGCAGGCGCCGCAGCCGGCAATCGCTTTCCATTCCTTCTTTGGCACGACGTATCGAACCATGACCCAATCTGACCGCAAGGTCGTCACGCGCTTTGCCCCCTCGCCGACCGGTATGCTGCACATTGGCGGCGCACGCACGGCGCTGTTCAACTGGCTGTTCGCCAAGCACACTGGCGGCACCTTCCTGCTGCGCATCGAGGATACGGACCGCGAGCGCTCGAAGCCAGAACACGTCGATGCCATAACCAACGGCCTCAAGTGGCTGGAGCTCGATTGGGACGGCGAGCCGCTGTTCCAGTTCGCACGCGTCGATCGCCACCGCGAGGTCGCACTCGGCCTGCTCGACGCGGGGCGCGCCTATAACTGCTATCTGACGACCGACGAACTCGCCGCGATGCGCGAAAAGGCGAAGGCCGAAGGCCGCCCGCAGGTCATCGAGAGTCCGTGGCGCGACCGCGATCCAAAGGAGGCGCCGGCGGGGGTGAAGCCGTCGGTGCGCCTGCGCACGCGCCGCGATGGCGAGACCGTCGTCGATGACCGCGTCCAGGGCCGCGTCGTGATTCCGAACAAGGATCTCGACGATATGATCATCCTGCGCTCGGACGGCACGCCGACCTACAATTTCGCCGTCGTCGTCGACGACCACGACATGGGCATCACGCACGTCATCCGTGGCGTCGATCACCTCACCAATGCCGCGCGCCAGACGCAGGTCTACCTTGCCAACGATTGGGACATCCCCGTCTTCGCTCACGTCCCGCTGATCCACGGGCCCGACGGCGCCAAGCTGTCGAAGCGGCACGGCGCCGAGGCGACCGATGCCTACCGCGCCATGGGCTACTTGCCCGAGGCGATGCGGAACTACCTCGTGCGCCTCGGCTGGAGCCACGGCGACGATGAGATCATGGCCACCGAGCAGCTCATCGAGTGGTTCAACCTCGAGGCCATCGGACGCTCACCGGCCCGGTTCGATTTCGCCAAGCTCGGCGACCTCAACGGGCACTACATCCGCAAGACCGGCGATGAGGCCCTGATCGGCCGAATCCGCGATTATTTAGAAGTAGTCGAAGGTGGCGCACAAAAGCTCGCCCGACTGGATCGCGATGGCGGCTGGGATCAGCTCAGAATTGCCCTTCCCGGCCTCAAGGAGCGTGCCAAGACCCTGGTCGAGCTGGTCGAGGGGGCATCCTTCCTGTTTGCCGACCGGCCGCTGGTGCTGGATGAGAAGGCCGCCAAGCTGATCGACGGCGATGCGCAAGCGGTCCTGACTGGGCTTATTCCCCGGTTCGAGGCGGCCGCGAACTGGACCGCCGCCGACCTCGAGGCCGAAGTCCGCGCATTCGCCGAGGCCACCGGCGCCAAGCTCGGCAAGATCGCTCAGCCGCTGCGGGCAGCACTCACTGGACGGAGCGTTTCGCCGCCGGTATTCGACGTCATGCACGCCCTCGGCCGCGCCGAAACAATCGCCCGGTTGAAGGACCAGGCGCGTTGACCATGCTTAGTCTTTCGGTGCATCCCACAGTTGTGGCAGCCGGCTTTATTGTATGCTGTCGTCCTGCTATGGTGCATCGCGATATGGCGCTGCGACGCCATGGAATAACCGGTTGAGCGAAGGGACATCGACATGAACGCACATGATGGGTCGAAAGCGCCCGATTCCGACCGTACGGCATCGCTTCTGATCAACAACGTACAGGTCAAAATGCCGGTGCGTTCGGGCTCGATCGGGCCGGACGTGATCGATGTCGGCCGCCTCTATCGCGAGTCCGGCTGCTTCACCTACGATCCGGGTTTCACCTCGACCGCCAATTGCTCGTCGAAGATCACCTACATCGACGGCGAGGAAGGGATCCTGCTCTATCGCGGTTACCCAATCGAACAGCTCGCCAAGTCGTCGAACTTTCTCGAGGTCTGCTACCTGCTGCTGAACGGCGAGCTTCCGACCGAGACGCAGTACAAGGAATTCGACGGTCACATCACGCGCCATACGATGGTGCACGAGCAGATGACCCGGTTCTTCACCGGCTTCCGCCGCGACGCGCATCCGATGGCGGTGATGTGCGGCGTCGTCGGCGCGCTGTCATCGTTCTATCACGACAGCACCGACATCCATGACCTCAAGCACCGCGTCATCGCCAGCCACCGCATGGTCGCGAAGATGCCGACGATCGCGGCGATGGCGTTCAAGTATTCGATCGGCCAGCCCTTCATCTATCCGCGCAACGATCTGGAGTTCGCTTCGAACTTCCTCCAGATGTGCTTCGCGGTGCCGTGCGAGCCCTATGAGGTCGATCCGGTCGTCGCGAAGGCGCTCGATCGCATCATGATCCTGCACGCCGACCACGAGCAGAACGCCTCGACATCGACCGTGCGCCTCGCCGGCTCGTCGGGCGCCAATCCTTTCGCCTGCATCGCCGCCGGAATCGCCTGCCTGTGGGGTCCTGCGCACGGCGGCGCCAACGAAGCCGCACTGAAGATGCTCGAGGAAATCGGGCACGTCAGGAACATCCCGGAATTCATCAAGCGCGTGAAGGATAAGAACGAAGGCGTGCGCCTGATGGGCTTCGGCCATCGCGTGTACAAGAACTACGATCCGCGCGCGAAGGTGATGCAGGAGACTTGCCACGAGGTTCTCGGCAAGCTCGGCATCAAGGACGATCTCCTCGACGTCGCGATGGAACTCGAGCGCATCGCGCTGCACGACGACTACTTCATCGAGAAGAAGCTTTATCCGAACGTCGACTTCTACTCCGGCATCGTCCTGCGTGCGATCGGCTTCCCGGTCTCGATGTTCACGCCGCTGTTCGCTGTGTCGCGCACCGTCGGCTGGATCGCGCAGTGGAAGGAAATGATTGAAGACCCGGAGCAGAAGATCGGCCGTCCGCGCCAGCTCTACGTCGGCCCGACGGAGCGCGATTACACCCCGCGCAGCAAGCGCGGCTGATCGTCAGCGCGGCATCGCGAAATCAAGGCCATCGATCTCACGATCGGTGGCCTTTTTTATTTGGCCTCGGCGTGCGCGAGAACGCGGAGAGCCGCGGCGATCGCCGGATCGGTGCCAGTCAACAGCGCTGCAGGCACGCGAGCGAGCGCGGCAAGCTGAGCATCCCTTTCCGGCGAGTCACTCAGCAGCGCTTCGATTGCTGGCGCCAATGCCTCCGGCACGCTGGACTCCTGCATCAGCTCCGGAAACGCGCGCTCGCCGAGCACGAGGTTCGCCAATGCGAAGTGCGGCGGCTTGACGAGCCTGCGGAACAACAGCGCCAGACGGTCGACTCTGTAGGACACGATCATCGGACAACCAGCGAGCGCCAGCTCCAGCGTCGCGGTGCCGGACGCGACCAGCGCGGCACGCGCGAGCTTGAAGGCGCGGAACTTATCGACATCTTCCTCGACGAGATGGACCGGAAATGGCGGCCATCCCTTCATGCGCTCGACGATCAGGTCGCGCGTGCTCGCGACCACGGGCACAATCAGCTCGAGCCGATGACCGCGTGCATGCAGCTCCCATAATGTCGCCGAAAATGGTCCCCACAGGCGGCTGATCACGCTGCGGCGGCTGCCCGGCAGCACGAGCAGCGGCTGGCGATCAGTCGCGAGGCCGAGTCGGCGCGCCAGCGGCTCGGGATCGAGTGCGGCAATCCACGGCCGCCGCTCGACCAGGGGATGGCCAACGTAAGTGCACGGCGGCCCGCCAAGACGCTCGTGAACGCCGGGCTCGAACGGCAGAAGCGCCAACACCTCGTCGACATAGGGGCGCATCTTGCGCGCGCGCCACGGTCGCCATGCCCACACGCTCGGCGACACATAGTTGACGATTGGAATCCCGGGCCGCACACGGCGGATCTTCTTCGCCACGCGATGCGTGAATTCCGGCGCATCGATGATCACCACCACGTCGGGTTCGGCAGCGAGCGCGGCCCGCGTCGCTTCGCTGATCTTGCGCAGCAGATGGGGGAGTTGCGCGAGAATGGCGGCCGGTCCCATCACCGCGATCTCGCTCATCGGGAACACGGAGGTGAGCCCCGCCGCGACCATCTTCGGCCCGCCGATGCCTTCGAACGCGACGCCGTTCGGCCGCAAGGCAGCAAGCGCCGTCATCAGGCGCGCGCCGAGTGAATCGCCCGAATGCTCACCGGCAATGATGAACAGGCGCAGCGGTCGACTCGATGGTGTGGTCATGCGGTCCCCCGAGCGCCGGCGACGAGCGCAAAGAGGCCGTGGCGACCCGCATACTCCTTCAACAGCGTTGTCAGCGGCGTTGCGCGGCTGATGTCCAGGATCGCTACGCCAGCGAGGCCCGCCGCTCTGACCTGCTCCAGCGTTGCCTCGATGCTGCCGGCATCGGTGCCGATATCCTCTATCCCCTCGACGACGAGCGCGCCGATGCGGCGCTTGAATACGCGAAGGCCCCAGTGACTGCTGCGGCCAAGCCCGCCCAGGAGACGGCGGACGCCGAAGGTTGCGTCGATCCCTTGCACATGCTCGCCGACGACGACCACCGCGCGGCCAGCGTCATGGGCTTTGAGAACGGCCAGCACGCGCGCGCCGAGCGCGACGTCTCGGCGTTCAGGTGCCTTCGCGCGATGCCATCCGAGCGGACGAAACAGCAGCGGCTCCTCCAATCCATCGGCTTTCTTGGCCTCGCCCGCTGCCGACGCCCCATCTTCGATTCCGACGACGAACAAGTCGCGCGCATCGGCCATCGCAATCATCTGCGCCCGCTCCAGCACCAGCGAACGACCGGCTGCAACGACAATCCCGCCAAGCCCGCACGCGTGCGCTCGTTCCACCGTGCGGGGGCCGATGGCAGGGAGATCGACACGCAATTCCTGGCCTGGTTTCGGCAATTTGACGAGTACCGCGCGGCCGAGATCGCGATCCTCGCGCGCCACGACGGCCGCGTCTGCCCGCCATGCGCGTACCTGACCCAGCATCGCGTCGGTGCCACGGACTCCCTCGATCGCGATGATGCGATCACCTGTCGCGACCGCGCCTTGTCCGACGTCGAAGCGGCCGAGCGCGCCCAGCAACGCCGACGCCCGCGAGATCGCACGCAGGTGTTCGGGGCGTGGTTGGATGCGGCCGAGGGCGCCGGTTCCGGCCAGCAGGTGCGGCGCAACCCTATCGACGCCAACGACCTCAAAGCCTTCGCTCTCGAAGAAGCGCACGACCCGGCGCAGCACGCTGTCGTCGCCGCCGCGCGTGAGCCGCAGCACTGTCCCGATGGCGCGGAAGAAACCGTGATCGACGCGCACCTTTAGAAGATTGGGGCGGCGCAGTGCGCCCGCGATCACCAGTTCCCGGCATCCCGCGCCTCGCAAGCTCGCCAGGATCCCGCCGATTTGGCCGAGATTGACGATGGTATGCGAGTAGGCGGCGATACCCGGCTCGGCGAACCCCGCAACGCCCACGAGATGGACGCTACGCCCAGCACGCGTCGCCGCCTCCGCGATCTCGATCGGCAGACTTCCCGCACAGGCGAGGATGCCTAAAGGACCGCGATCCATACGGGCTTCCGCGCGCGGCTCCCTATTCCGATACGTCGCGAGGCGTGCAGAGTGCCTTCTTCCGGTCGGCGCGGATGTAGGCGACGATTTCCTGCACGATCGGATTGTCGGCGAACGACGTGGCCACATCGTCGAGCCGCTCCTTCAGCGTTCCCTCGTCGGCGAAGAGGAGACGATAAGCGCGGCGCAAAGCGTGGATCTGCTCGCGCGAAAAACCGCGCCGCTGCAGGCCGACGATGTTGAGACCGTTCAATCGCGCGCGATTGCCGATCGCCATGCCGTACGGGATGAGGTCGTTCTCGAGCGCGGACATACCGCCAACGAAAGCGTGCGTGCCGACGTGAGTGTATTGGATGACCGCTGCGCCGCCACCCATGATTACGAAGTCGTCGACGCGGCAATGGCCAGCGAGCATCACGTTGTTGGAGAAGATGACGTGATTGCCGATGTGGCTGTCGTGGCCAACGTGGGAGTTGGCAAGGAAAGCGCAATGGTGGCCGATCACGGTCGCCATGCCGCCGCCGCTGGTGCCGGGATTGATCGTCACGCCTTCGCGGATCAGGCAGTCGGCGCCGATCGTGAGCGTCGAGGGTTCACCGGCATATTTGAGGTCTTGTGGCTGGTGACCCAGCGAGGCGAAGGGGAATATGCGCGTCCGCGCGCCGATGGTCGTGCGTCCAGCGACCACGACGTGGCTCAGCAGCTCACAGGCCTCGGCGAGATGAACGTGGCCGCCGATCATGCAATGCGGCCCGATGCGTGTGCCGGCAGCGACAGAAGCGCCAGCCTCTATCACCGAGAACGGACCGATCTCGACACCTGGCGCCACGTCGGCTTCGCTTGAGACGATTGCAGTCGCGTGGATTCCGGCTTCTGGCATCCTCAGCCGTTTTTCTGGGCTGCAAAGGCACGCGCTTCCGCTGTATCCGTGATCATCGCGCTGACCTCTGCTTCCGCCACAACATGTCCGTTCACCCGCGCCTCGCCGTAGAACCGCCACACGCGGCCGCGGCTGCGCAGCTTTCGGACATGATAGTGCAGCTGGTCGCCCGGCACCACCGGACGGCGGAACTTCGCCTTGTCGATCCCCATGAAATACACAATGCTCGGCTTGTAGTCGGCACCGAGATTGGCCACGCACAGGGCACCTGCGGTCTGCGCCAGGCCCTCGATGATGAGGACGCCGGGCATGACCGGAAATTCAGGGAAGTGACCCTGGAAGAACTGCTCGTTGATCGTCACGTTCTTGATGCCGACGCAGCTTTCGTCACCGTCCATGTCCTTGATGCGATCGAGCAGCAAGAACGGGTAGCGGTGAGGCAGCAGCTTCATTACCCGCGTGATATCGGCCGTTCCCAGTTCCTTCATCGTTTCGGCCCCGATTGTCTTCTGCATCATCAAGCACCAATACCTCGAAAATACACCCGCGGAACTTCCGCTCTCAATCGTCGCCGCCCGCCGCGTCCGTTTCGGCAGCGGCTCCCTTCGCAAGGCGCCGCACCGCAACTCGTTCGCGCGTCCAGTCGCGGATCGGCTGAGCCGGCGTGCCGACCATGCGCGCCCGTGGCGGGACGTTGTCCGTCACGTGCGACACACCGGCAATCTGCGCACCAGCGCCGACTGTCAGATGACCGGCGACGCCCGATTGCCCCCCCATCACCACGAAGTCCTCGAGGGTGCTCGACCCCGCGATGGCGGATTGGGCGACGATCACGCACCGACGTCCGATAACGACGTTGTGCCCGATCTGAACGAGATTATCAATTTTTGTGCCTTCCCCAATGATCGTATCCTTAAGAGCGCCGCGGTCGACGCAGGTATTGGCGCCTATTTCGACGTCGTCCTGAATGATGACCCGGCCGATCTGGGGGACTTTCAGATGCCCGCCGGCGCCCATCGCAAACCCGAAGCCATCTTGGCCGACTCGGACGCCGGCATGGAGGATGACCCGATCGCCCAGCAGGGCGCTGGTCAGGCTGGCTCCGGGGCCAATAAAGCAGTCTCGTCCGATCGTTACGCGATAGCCAACCAGCGCTCCAGCAGCGACCGTCGTGCCGCTGCCGATCCACGCTTCCCGGCCGATCACAGCGCCTGGCTCGATGATCGCTCCAGACTCGATCCGCGCGGTAGGATGGATTGGGCCCACCTGCTCACGGCCGTCATAGCCCGCCGTCAGGGGTTTTAGGGAGGTCGGATAGAAGGCCTGCAATGCGAGTGCGAATCCACGGTAGGGCGCCTTCATCAGCAACGCCGTGACGCCCGCCGGCAAGCGCTCGGCAAAGGCTGGCGCGATGATGCAGGCGCCGGCCTTGGTCGCCGTCAGAAATTCAAGATACTTGCGATTGTCGAGGAACGTCAGATGCCCCGCCCCGGCGTCGCCGAGCGGGCGCAGATCGGACAGGCTGCGGTTGCCATCGTCACCGGGGCGCAGTTCAGCGCCGATCCGATCTGCGAGTGCGGCGGCCGTGAAGGGCCCTGCACGCTCGAAAAACCCTGGATGCTCCATCACGGGCACCTTCTGGTGGGAGTTGGGGGCGAAGCGCTACCGGCCAGCGTCGCGCCGAGAAACTGCTGAGCCCCATATAGCAAACGCGCGCCTGGAAGGCACGCGCTGCATTTTTCGAAATCGATCTGAGCCCCACCTGCAAACCCGAGCGACCCGCCATCAACTCGATAGCGGGCGAGCCTGAAGCGTCAGGTCAGAAGCGGGTGCTGGCACCGAAGCGGAAGACCTGCTCTTTGTCGAAGTCTTCCTTGATCAGCGCCCAACCGAGGTCGGCCCGGAGCGGTCCAAGTGGTGAGTTCCACAGGATGCCAAAGCCAGCCGACACCCTGAGGCCGCCACCGTC
>LNFM01004358.1_pt1 | contig 35669 bp, 27 predicted proteins | sample 596031 | NCBI WGS metagenome assembly LNFM01 (sample SAMN04254537, study PRJNA301005) | activated carbon metagenome | isolation source: dual media filters at the Ann Arbor, Michigan drinking water treatment plant | place: USA: Ann Arbor
AGCCGTCAGAAGAAGAAGGCGATGCCGGCCGTGGCGGCCCGGTATTCGATGCTTCGGGTGTCCGCCACGAAGGCGGTGTAGATCGAGTAGTCGAGGCGCGCCACGAACCGGTCGGTCAGGTAGTAGCGCAGGCCGACCGTGGCATTGCCCAGATTGGCGTTGGTCGGCGTGGCACTGACCAAACTCGCGTTCGGGATGTTCTTGAAGCGGCCCACGCCGACCCCGAAGAACGGTGACAGGCGGCGGTCCGACCAGGGCTCGGCGTACACCGCCACGTGCCAGAAGTCGGTGCCGGAGAACACGCCCTGCACCTGACCTGTCGTCGCCTCGGCGCTCAGTGCGTCGGAGAAGCGATAAGCGGTCCATACCTTGAGCATCGGCTCCGATTTGAAGCGGCCCCAGGCTGCCCCGAGTTCGAGTCGCCGATTGAGGTAGTCGTCGACCATGACATCGCGAAACGGCGTCTGCGCGCCGGCTTCGGTCAACGTGGATTCGAGCTGCTTGCGCGTGACCCAGCCTTCTTTGCCATTGGCCAGCCGCACCTTGTACCAGTCGGTCCGTCGCAGCAGGAGCTCGATCCACTCCTCGCGCGAGGCGACGAAGAAGATCGGAAAGCCGCGCCCCGGCCCGGTGCGCAATTCGATGTACGGGTCAGTCACCTGCACCCGCTCGCTCGCCTGCGCCGCGCCCAGCGCAGTCAGCGCCAGTGCCGCGCACAGCGCAACACGCATCAGCATGCCGCGCAGCGGCTGGCTGCCCGATTGAAGACGCGTCATTGGGTCCTGCACGCGCCAGTCAGCGGATCATCGGACTCGAACATGCTGTTGGCAGCGCTGCTGAACTCATCCTGGCCCTGCGGCATCGGACGCGAGATCCAGTAGCGGATCAGCCGTGCATTGGGGTCGTTCTCGCTGGTGAAGATGAGACCACCGCCGTGCAGCACGCCCAGCAGCAGCGGCTTGGTCAGCAGCCGGCTCTGTAGCGGTGCGTTGAACACGACCTCGCCCTGGGAGGAGTAGAAGTTCTTGTACATGTCCGAGGCGCGAATCACGTCGGGCGTATTGGCCGGATTGGTCGTGTTGATCAGCGCTGCGCCGGCGACCAGGCGGAACGCGCCGCCGGTGCCGGTGGCGTTGTCGTGACAGCCGGCGGCAGCGCAGGTGTTGACGGAGATGACGCCGTTCTGGTTGATCGCCAGCGGCGCGAGGAAGACCGGCTGCACGCACCGCTGGTAGTAGATGAACGACAGTTTTTGTCCCCCGATGCCGGCCGGATTCTGCACGTTCGGCGGATTGTCTGCGGGATTGGAGCCACCGCATGCAGTCAATGCCGTAGCGATCGCACCGATCAGTGCGATCGCTGCCCAGGCCTGTGCATGGGACTGCCTGCGAGTCATGGTGCGCGGCACCCGGCGGTGATCCACGATGCGATCGCGGCATAGCCCGCGCTGCCGGCCGGCAGCACCGCGCCCTGGCCGAGCGCGCCGACCGGATGGGGCGCCGTCGATGGCCGCGCCAGCAAGGCGTTCGAGCCGGCATTGCAGGCGTTGGAAATCATCGTCAACGACACCTCGTAGTCACCCTCAGGATCGCCGGTCAGGATGTAGCGGTTGCGCAGGTACGACTGACCAGTCTGCAGTGCGCCGGCGTTGCCGGTCGGCTGGTGACACATTACGCAGTTGGCCTGGATCACCGGATAGACCGTGGCGTCGAATGCCGTACGGTTCAGTGCGGTGACGGTGCGCAATGGGCTGTTGCTGGCGGCGACGTTGTTGAAGTACTGGCCGCCCAGGTCCATCCACTCGGTGATCAGGCGCTTCTCGGCAGCGTTGAGCAACGTGGCGTGATTGGGCACGCCGGCACCGCTCGGGGTCGGGTGGGCGGTACGCGCTGCGGCCCCGGCCATCAGGTCCTCGCCGAACATGATCTCGGACAAGCGGCTGCTGCGTGCCAGGCCGGTGGCATTGCCGGACATCGTCTCCACCAGCGCGGCATTGCGCACCACCACCGGTACGCCCTGCTCCAGGCGCGTCACCGGCAATCCGGTGGCGGCGTCGATCACCGGGTCGCCCACCATCAGTTCCTCGTACGAGGTCACCCTTCCGGTGCCGGCCACGGTGCTGCGCAGGTCGAGTCGGGCGGGATCGTTGTGGCAGGTGGTGCAGGTGTTGGCGCCGCGGTTGCGGCTCCACAATGGCTGGATGTGATCGATGTAATTGATGATGCCCAGCGTAGGCACCGGTGTGGCCAGGTCATCCGTCGTGTTCGCATTGCCGGTGTACTTGACCACGATCGACGGCCGCGCCGTGACGCCGGCGCGGCTCGTGTCGGCCCAGACATCTGCAAACTCGAGATCGCTGCCGAGGGTCAACGCGGCGGGATTCAGGCGGGTACGCAGCGAAGCCATCGTCTCACCCGACTGGTGCGCCGACGCCAGCGCCGGCAGCAATGCCGCCGGCAGCGTGTTGACCACGGACCCGGAATTGAGCGAGGCACCCCGCCGCGGGCTGTGGCAACCGTCGCACGTGCGCCGTTCGCCCGGGCGCACCTGGATCCAGTTGAGGTGGGTCTGGATGGCCCGGCCCTTGGCATCGAGGATCGCCAGCGCCAGCGGAACGTCGGCCGGCACTTCAAGCTTGAACGAACCGTCAGGCTCCACCGGCGCATAGCCGAGGATCTGCTGCGGCTCGAAGTCGGTCTCGCCGATCGCCTCGCGCATGCCGGTGCTGTTGGCCTGCGGCGCGACTGCGCGGGTGGCCCGCACGAAGCGCGCCGGCGCGCAGTTGTAGGCGGCATTGGCCGGGTCCTTGATACGGACCAGGTCGGGCACCTGCGCGCGTGTTTCGTGCGCGTCGATCGAAGCGGTCTTGGCGATCGAGACGGTGCAGCCGGCCGGGCGATCGATTGCGGTGAACATCGATTCACCCATGCGATCGAGGCCGTCGGTGTCGTAGACGCTGCGGACTTCGATCAGCGCCATGCCACGTGCCCTCAAGCCGGCATCGACCAGCGTGGGCTGGGCGGCGTTCGGTTCGGCGCGCGGCTGGATCGCCACCGGGTCGGTATGCATGAAGCCCGGCGGCGGCGCGGCAACGATCAGGAACGTCTGCCGGGCCGGATCCATCATGTAGATCGCATAGGCGGCCGGGGCGTTGTCCCGCACCGGATCGGTCGCCTGCTGGGCGCGGGTGCGGGTGTCGTCGTTGAGCATCGCCATCTCGGCGGAGGTCAGCGATGCGCATGGGACCACGTTGCCGTTGCGCGTGACCTCGCACGGCCGGAACGCCAGCAGCACGCGATCGGTGCCGTCCCACAGCGGGTACGGCGAGGTGATGCGCCCGTACTGCGACAGGCCGCGCTCGAGCGCCAATTCACGCTGCGTCCACTGCACCTGGCCGCCCTGCGCGGGGACGCTGGAACTGGCCGGCGTGTTCTGCTCGGAGTAGCGGCCGGCGTCGATCAGCATCAGGCCGCCGCCTTCCTGCGAACCGGACAGGGGCATCAGCGACGACACCACGGAGCCGCCGTAGCTGCCGCGCGGGTCCATGTCGCGCGGATGCAGGAAGCTGTTGCCGGCGCTGTGCGCGCCGTACAGCACGAACATGTCGGTGCCGTCGGGCTTGGTGCGGAAGATCGCAAAGCGGTTGCGCTGGCCAACGTGCTCCCAGCGCGAGAACATGATGTCGCCATTGGGGCGGACCACCGGGTTGCGGTCGTGGCTCTGGTTGAACGAGATCTGCTCGATCGCGCCACCGCTGGCATCCATGGTGTGCAGGTTGAGCACGCGCTCGCGCTCGTACTCGTCGAGTGCGTAATAGGTCTGGCCGAGTGCCTGCGTCTTCGATTTGGTCTGCCGGTTCGACGAGAACACGTAACCACGGTCGGCCGGCAGGTAGGCCGGATCGACGTCATCGTCGACGGTGGAACTGGTCAGGCGCCGGAACGTGCCGCCGGTGAGGCCGCCCGCGGTCATGTCGTATTCCCAGATGTTCCAGCGCCCGGTGCAGGCGGCCGCGCCTGCCACGGTGCTGGTGTTGCTGGTGGGGCAACGCAGCGCGAAGACGATCTTCTTGGCGTCGTACGAGACTTCCGGGTCGGACACGTCGCCATTGCCCTGCGTGATCGGTGCCGTGATGTTGAACTCGCGCGCGCTCGGCGACGATTTCTCGCGGATCATCAGGTCGCCACCGGGAGCGAACGGCGCGCCATTGGTGGGATTGATGCGCAGCGCGGTGGAGCGCTTCACGTAGGCGATGGGCACGTCGCCGGCCACTGCCACCGTGTTGCCGCTGTCCGTGTTCTTGGACGAACAGCCGGCCAGCGCCAGAGCGACGAGAGCGAGCGCAAGCGGCGCTGTGGCGCGGGATTGATGCAGTGTTTGGAAGATCCTCATCATTGCCTCCGTTCGGCTTGTTTCTTGGTTGCCGGATGCTTCTTGACCTGCGGGGTGCTTCATTGCCGCGTGGGCGAGCCGCTGTGCAGCAGCCCCGCGGAGTAGTGCAACTGGCCTTGTGCGTCCACCACGACCGCATCGACGCCCGGCAGCGTTGCAACGATCTGCATGCCGCGCTCGACGCCGAGCACGAATACGGTCTTGGACAGCGCCTCGCTGGTGAGGCCGTCTGCCGCGATCACGGTGACGCTGCGTACGGTCGTGGGCGACTTGCCGGTACGCGGATCGATCAGGTGATGGCAGCGCTCGTCGCCGTCATCGAAATAGCGTTCGTAGTCGCCGGACGTCGACACCGCCACATCCTCGAGCGGCAGCAGCGCAACCACGTCGTCGGCGCGGCGCGGATCGCGCACGCCGATGGTCCAGGGCCGGCCGCAGCGATCGCCAAGCATGCGGCTGTCGCCGCCGGCCGCCACGACCCCGTGGCGCACGCCGTGGCGGGCCAGGATCGCCACGCCGTTGTCGACCGCGTGGCCCTTGGCAAAGCCACCGAGGTCGATGCGCATGCCGGCGCGGCCAAAGCGCACGGTGCGGGCATCGGCATCGAGCAGCAGGTTGCGATAGCCGATGGCGGCGCGCGCCACCGCCAGTTCGGCATCGGTCGGACGAACATGGCGCCGGTAGTCATACAGGTGACCGGCGCTGGCATAGGTGATATCGAACGCGCCTTGCGAAAGCTCGGAGAAGGCAAGCGAGCGCGCCAGCAGCGTGAACAGTTCGTCGCAGACCCGCACCGGACGCCGCGCCGCTTCGCGGTTGATCAGCGACAGTTCGGAGTCCTCTTTGTACGGACTCATCAGCGCATCGATGCGATGCATCTCGGCGATCACGGCGTCGATCGCGCACTCGGCGGCGGCACGATCGTCGCTCCACAGTTCAACGTGGATGGCGGTGCCCATGATCGCCTCGTCGCGGCTGAACCAGCGCGGGGCGGCCGTGTCCGGCCGGCGCTCGGCGGTGCCTCGCACGGCGTTACGCAGCGCGCTCAGCATCGTGCGCGCGTCCCGCAACGGGCGTCGGCAGTCGCACGAAGCGCTGGCCGTGAGCGGTTGTCGTCAGCAGACGTTGCGGAAAGGATCGGCACAGGTCCAGTTGCGCGCGGCAGATGCAGACAGGCTTGGCCCGACACTCGCCTGCCACGGCGATCAGTGAATACCCGTGCCGACTCTATCTTGTGTGGTCGTGAAAGACAGTCGCCCGTCTGGATGTTTTGGGGAGTCCTTTCGTCCGACGGCAGCGCTGTCAGTCACGCGCATTGCGGCGCGCTAAGACGAATTCATGAGGCGAACAACCAGAGTCACTGGTCCGTCACGTCACCGGCGTCATCTCGAACGCCTGCGCCAGCAACGCATAAGACTGCAGCCGGGCCGCGTGGTCGGCCATGTTCGACACCACCATCACTTCGTCTGCCCCACAACGGCTGGCGCGTTCAGCGATCTGTGCATGCACGTCATCAGGCGTGCCGACCAGGGTGAGCGCACGAAACTGCGCGGCGATCGGCAGTTCTGCCGGCGCGTACTCGTGGTGCTGCGCCTCCTGCGGGCTCGGCAGGGGCAGGAACTGCCCGCGTCGAATGCGCACCCAGGCCAACTGCATGGCCCGCGCGTGCCACTCGGCCTCTTCGGCGGTGGCGGCACACACGACCGACACCCCGAGGATGGTGTGTGGCGCCGGGAAGTTTGGCGACGGCCGAAACGCGCGCCGATAGGCGTCGAAGGCCGGCCCCGGCGGGGCCGCCGAGAAGTGGCTGGCGAAGGAGTAGCCCATGCCTTCGCGACCCGCGTACTCGGCGCTGGCCCCGCTGGAGCCCAGCAGCCAGATCGGCGGCAGCGGCGCATCGTCCGGCGTCGCGCGCAGGGTGCGCAGCGGATGATCATCAGGCAGCGCCTGCTCGCCCGACCAGACGCGCAGTTCGGTCAGCAGCTCTGCAAAGTGCTCGCCATCGAGCGCGCGTAGCGCGATCGACGCCTTGCGGTCGGAGCCCGGCGCGCGGCCGAGCCCGAGATCGATGCGACCAGGATGAAGGGCGTTCAGGGTTCGAAATGCTTCTGCCACGCGTAACGGCGCGTGATTGGGCAACATGATGCCGCCGGAGCCCACCCGCAGATGCCGGGTCGCGGCAGCAACGTGGGCGATGAGCACTTCCGGCGCGGCGCTGGCCACGCTCGGCATGTCATGGTGCTCGGCAAACCAGTAGCGCACGTAGCCGAGTTGCTCGGCCAGGCGCGCCAACTCGGTGGTCCGGCGCAATGCCGCGGCGGCGCTATGGCCGGCCGTGACCGGGACGAGATCGAGAACCGACAGGGGCAGCGACATGCCGCCATGGTATCGGTGCCAGGCCAAGCGGGACTGCGGCAGCTGGCCGCGACCCCCGTACGTCTTTCGACTAATCGAACGCGATGGCGACGAGCAGCAAGGACGTCAGTACCGCGATCACGGAGAAGCCGATGTCCTCCAGCTTGGCCAGATCCGGGCTGTACGGTGGGGCGTAGTAGGCGCGGGTCAGTGCCTCGGACCGGTTGGGGTCGAGGGAAACGGTGCGGATCGTGGAACTCATGACATCCTCCCGGACGCTGGATACATTGGGGGCTGTCCGAGACTACGGCCCGCCGCCGCATGACTTGAGGACGTTCGCTCCGCGCAATTGATCTTGCGCAAGGTCGCCACCGCCCAGGCGCCGATCCGCGCCGCTGCGCCGCTGCGCCGCTCGAAGCGGCTGCGCCCTGCCCGCCCCTAGCCGCAACGCGCCAGCGTCGCCTCGATGCGTGCCAGGGTCGCGTCCCGGCCGAACAGTTCGAGCACCGCGTCGATCGACGGTGTCTGCGTACGCCCGGTCAGCGCCACGCGCAGCGGCACCGCAACCTGCGGCATCTTGAGCGCGAACTCGCCCACCAGTTGCTTGATCAGGCCGTTCAGCGCCGCCCGCTCCCAGTCGACCGAGCCGGCCCGCTGCGCAAAGGCGCGCACCGCCGCCAGGCTCGGGCCGGCCAGGTGCTGTGCGATCAGCGCCGGGTCAACGCCGTGCGGTCCGTAGAACAGCATGGCGTGCTCGGCCAGTTCATTCAGCGTGCGGGCGCGATCCTTCAGCAACCCGCACACCGCCGGCAACGCCGGCCCGGCGATCTGGCCGCCCAGTTGCGCGATGCGAGGCGTCACCAGAGCGGCGAGCCGATCGTCGGTCGCCTCCTTCATGTACTCGCCGTTGAGCCACAGCAGCTTGTCGAGGTTGTACTGCGCTGGCGCGCGGTTCACGTGAGCCAGGTCGAACCACTGCACCAGTTGGGTGCGGCTGAACTTCTCGTGGTCGCCGTGGCTCCAGCCCAGGCGGGCCAGGTAGTTGAACACCGCCTCGGGCAGGAACCCGTCTTCGTCGTACTGCATGACGCTGACCGCGCCGTGCCGCTTCGACAGCTTCTGGCCGTCAGGCCCCAGGATCATCGGCAGGTGGCCGAACTGCGGCAACAGGCCGCCGTCACCCAGGATCGCCCGGTACAGGTTGATCTGGCGCGGCGTGTTGTTGACATGGTCATCGCCGCGCAGCACGTGGGTGATCTGCATGTCGATATCGTCGACCACCACCGCGAAGTTGTAGGTCGGCACGCCGTCGCCGCGGGCGATGACGAGATCGTCGAGTTCGCTGTTGGCGATGACGATCGGCCCCTTGACGAGGTCGTTCCAGCTCACCTCGCCTTGATCGGGGTTGCGGAAGCGGATCACCGGCCGCACCCCGGCCGGCGGGGTGCGGCCGCCGGCGTTCTCTGGGCGCCAACGACCGTCGTAGCGCGGCTTCTCACCGCGCGCCATCTGTCCTTCGCGCAAGGTCTCCAGTTCTTCCTTGCTGGCATAGCAGCGATAGGCCAACCCCTGCGCGATCAGGCGGTCGATCACCTCCGAGTAGCGCGACAGCCGGTCGGTCTGGCGAAACGGCCCTTCGTCGTACTCAAGATCTAGCCACGACATCGAATCCAGGATGACCTGCACCGCGGCCTCGGTGCTGCGCTCCAGATCGGTGTCTTCGATCCGCAGGATGAACTTGCCGCCGTGGTGGCGCGCGAACGCCCAGCAGAACAGCGCCGTCCGCGCGGTGCCCAAATGGAGCATGCCGGTCGGGCTGGGGGCGATGCGGGTACGGACGGACGGGGAGGTCATGGCGTGGGGATGGCGGGAGATCGGCCCAGACGCGGGCCTCGGCGCTGCAGGTCAGGGCTGACCGCGGCGCGCAGTGTAGCTATCGGGGGATTCTGATTGCCCGGGCAGGCGGCTTGCGGGGTGTCTGCGGAAGTTGTGGCGGTCGCGTCGCCCTGTTTCCAAACGCACTCGTTCAACTGAAGAACGGGGCGCGAGCCTGCGCGCCGCCTTCGAGAGGCAAAATGAGAGGACTTAACCGCAGAGACCCACGAACCGTCGGCGCGTGCGCGGTGCCAGCATCCAGAGTCTCCCCAGGCGCGGGAAGGTTCGCGTTCTGGCTTTCGAGTCGGAGGAAACGCTGCGCCAAATGCAAAAGGGAGGCCGAAGCCTCCCTTTCGTTGTTCTGCGACCCAGCCGCTACATCTCAACAACAGCCAGCGATCCGCCGCCGACTTGCGCAAGCTGCTCCAAGCTCAGCTCGACGGTTTCGGCCTGCACTTCGACAGCAACTTCGATTTGATCCATGTTGAACTCCGAGAGGAAGAAGTAGTTTTTTTGTGATTTGAACCCTAAATCACTGCCAATTCGTGCCGATAGGCAGGTGGGGCTCAATGTACCTTCCTGCGTGGGCAGGTCAAGGTTCGGATTCGTGCCGTCCCAGCACTTGCATCAAGAGACTTCGTGCACACCACCTGCTGACTTGCTGGATGTCGCATCCGCGCCACACGTCGTGAAGACCGAACCGCACCTAGCTGATGAGTCGCATCGTGAGCCGCAGCCGGCTGATCCCGCGCTGCAGGCGGCTGCGATCGGCCTGCGCCTCGACGAGCAGCTACGCAAACCCACTACCGCGTCACAAGAGGTGGTCGAGGAGGCCTACCAGGCACTCAACCAGCTCGCGCTGCTCGTTCCCACTTGCGATGCACTGAGCCCAGCCTACGCGTCCATAGCGCACTTCTACTACCTCACTGCTCTACCGCTTTCGGGTGTCGAGCCAGCCCAACGCGCTGTCGACGCCGCCCGCTTGAACGGCGACCTCAGCCGGCTACGTTTAGCGCTCAGCTTCCAAGCGCTGATCTTCTCCGAAACAGCAGCCTTGCCAGCAGCACACGCGGTGCTGCAGGAAGCGCTCGACTGTGCCGAGCGCCTAAGCGATCCGGCGGCGCAATGCAATGTCTGGAATCTGATTGGCATTGTGCTTCAGCTCCAGTCGCGATCGCGAGAGGCCGTCGCCGCCTTCGAGCGCGTACTAGAGATCGCCGACACCGATGCTTCATTGCTGCGATTCCGCACGGCGGCACTGGCCAATATCGCTCTCGCTTGCACGGACATCGACGGGGACGTGGGTCACGGCATCCGTGCTGCTCATGCAGCGCTAGCGCTTGTCGGCGAGCCAAAGACGGCGCCGCAGTCACAGAGCCGCGTCGCGCTCGAGGCCATCGCCACGCGGCTTCTAATCGAAGTGTCGCAACTCGACAGCGCCCGGACGCACGCCGAAGCCGCCACACGTTACGCAAAGGGCGTAGCGCGCGCTGAAGTTATGGCCAAGATGGCGCGTGGCCTGGTTGAGGTCGCCAGCGGCAAGCACGACGTCGGCTTCACGCTTCTTCGTCAAGCGCTCGATACCGCGCGCCACACGGTCAAGGCGCTGCACATGCCTGCCCTGCAGACGGTCATCAAGGGCTACGAGATGGCCGGGCAGCTCGACGTAGCATCGGTCTACCTCGAAGAACTGATGCGGCTGAATCGGGAGAGCAAGACCGCGATGCTGCTCGAGCACCATCACAAGTACGTCGATGCGCTGCTCGACAAGTGGAGCACGGCCGACGAGGTCGAGGCGACACTCAACTCCAAGCGCTCGCGGCTCACCAGCGGCCTGTCGCAGCGCGATGTCCACTCCCTGACGCGCATGCTCGAAGAGCATGCGATCGCCGCCGAACTGCACGACGACGAAACCGGCGCGCACTGCTTCCGCGTTGGCCGGCTCGCGTCGATCCTCGGCCGCACCATCGGCCTGAGCGACGACGTCTGCTTCCTGATCGACCTGGCGGCCCGGTTGCACGACGTCGGCAAGCTGTTCGTGCCGGACGCGATCCTGCTCAAGCCGGGCAAGCTGACGCTGGACGAACGCACCATCATGCAGACGCACACGACCTCGGGCGCCGACTTTCTCGCCAAGGCCAACGTGCCGCAGATGCACATTGCCGAGGAGATCGCCCGACACCACCATGAGAGGTGGGATGGCACCGGCTACCCGGATCGCCTGGCCGGCAGCGCGATCCCGATCGCCGCGCGTGTGGCCGCGTTATCCGACGTGTTCGACGCCCTCACCCATGTCCGCCCCTACAAGCGCGCATGGAGCGTCGATGAGTCACTCGAAGAGATCCGGTCGCTGCGCGGCAAGGCGTTCGACCCGGAGCTGACGGATATCTTCCTGGCGCTCGTGCCTGCATTGCAGCGCGAGCACGGCGATCTCGACAGTTTCCTGGCCGCCGAGGCGAGCAACAGCACCTTCGTCGCCACGCGTCGCCAGCTCGCCGAGAAGCTGAAGGGCCGCGATCCGACCGTCACTGCGTTCGACCTGCGCCGTTGACCGGCATGCTCGCTGCCGATCGCAACTTCATCGACTTCGACGCGCTGCGCAGCGGCGCTCCCGCCCTGCCGCTCCGCGCCGCCGGGGTCGGCCGCAAGTTCGTGGCGCGTCGACCACCGATGCTGAGCTATTGGGAGGTGCTGATGCCTTTTGCCCCCAGCCAGGCACTCATCGTCGTCCGCTTTGGCGTCGAGGGCGACGACAAGCCGACCGCAGCGCAGCTCGCGTTCGTCCATGAGGTCGAGAGCCGCTACATCGCCTACTTTGCGGCTGCCCTCATCCGCCTCAAGCCGGCCTTGAGCCGGTACGTTGCACCCGACTGTGCCGAACGTGCGCTGGACCGCGAGTTCGTGGTCACCGGCATGTACGTCGCCCCGGTTCGCCGGCCACCTGACCTGACGTCGCCCGCCTGGGACCTCCTCCTGCGGTGCCGCACCGACCCCTCCTACGAGTTCGTGGCGCGCTTTCGTGGAAGATCAGTCGTCCAGCTTCTCGTGGATCAGTCAACGCCAACCACCTGACATTCACCACTCGGACGAGTACAGCTCGACCGAAAGCGCACCTGCTGCATGGCGAAGGCGACCGGCGGGACACACCGAAACGGAAACGGCCCGTGCGCGACGACGTAGCCGTTGTGCCGGAACCGCAGACTGACTGGAGGAGTTGGTGGGCGGTACAGGGTTCGAACCTGTGACCCCTGCCGTGTGAAGGCAGTGCTCTACCGCTGAGCTAACCGCCCGAATTCGATGGGACTGAATTCGAACGGCGCGGATTCTACATCAGCGCCCGTCGTGGTTCGGCCGCAGTACGCTTGCGTCATCGGCAGTCGCACAGCGCCCCGCGCAATGAACCTGACCCACACCCTGTTTCGCACCGCGCGCCGCCTGCCTGCGCTGCCGGCGGTGATCGAGGGTGAGCGATCTCAGTTGAACTTCGCCCAGCTGGCAGAGCGCGTGCAACGGCTGGCCGGTTCGCTGCAGGCCCGCCTGCAGGTGCGCGCCGGCGACCGCGTGGGGCTGGCGATGAAGAACTGCGCGGCGTACGTCGAGCTGCTCTATGCGTGCTGGACCCTCGGTGCCGCGGTGGTGCCGGTCAACGTCAAGCTGCATGCACGCGAACTGGCCTTCATCCTCGATGACGCCGACGTGCGGCTGTGCTTCGCCTGCGCCGAGGTCGACGCCGCACAGGTGCAACGCGCGCGCATTGCGGGCATGACCCGCTTCATCGACGTCGACAACGCGGATTACGCCGCACTGCTCGGCGACGCGATCGTCACCGACTGCGTGGGCGGCGGCGACGATCTGGCGTGGCTGTTCTACACCAGCGGGACCACCGGGCAGCCGAAGGGGGTGATGCTCAGCCATCGCAACCTGCTGGCAATGACGCTCAACTACCTGAGCGACGTTGATCACGCCCGGGCGGGCGAGATCCTGCTGCACGCGGCGCCGATGTCACACGGCTCGGGTCTGTACACGCTGCCGAACATCGCTGTCGGCGCCACCCAGATGATTGCGCCGTCACGCGGCTTCGACGTGGCCGAGATCGACGACCTGCTGGCGCGCCACGCTGGCGTCAAGTTCTTTGCCGCGCCAACGATGGTGATGCGCCTGGTGGACCAGATGCGCGGCGATGCGCGCGGCTTGAAGCAGATCATCTATGGCGGCGGGCCGATGTACGTGGCCGATTGCCTGCGCGCACTCGACCGCCTCGGCCCGCGTCTGGCGCAGATCTACGGTCAAGGCGAGAGCCCGATGACGATCACCGTGCTGCCGGTCGACGACCACCTGGGCGCACGCGATACGGATCATCTGGCGCGGCTGGGCTCGGTGGGTCGGGCGCAAACCGGCGTCGAGCTGGCGGTGCTCGGCCAGGACGACCGGCCGCTGGACGCCGGCATCGTCGGCGAAGTCGCCGTGCGCGGCGACGTGGTGATGCGCGGCTACCTCAACCAGCCCGATGCCACTGCGCGCACGCTGATGCGCGGCTGGCTGCACACCGGCGACCTCGGCCGGCTCGACGCCACCGGCTACCTGACGCTGGTGGATCGCAGCAAGGATCTGATCATCTCGGGCGGCAGCAACATCTATCCGCGCGAGGTGGAGGAAGTGCTCCTGCAGCACCCGGCCGTGCGCGAGGTCGCAGTGATCGGCGAGCCTGATGCCGACTGGGGCGAAACGGTGCTCGCGGTGGTGGCGCTGCAGGCCGGCGCAAACGTCTCGCCCGGCGAACTGGATGCGCTGTGCCTGTCGCAGATCGCTCGCTTCAAGCGACCCAAGCGCTATCGATTCGTCGACGAGTTGCCGAAGAACCCGACCGGCAAGGTGCTCAAACGCGAGTTGCGCGCCGCCATCCTGGGCGGCGCGGGCGATCAGGCGGCGGGCTGAATCGCCGCCGGCGGCACCCGGCGCCACACCGGCGGCGCCTTGTTGGCCGCGTTGATGCCATCGAGCAGCGCCTCATGGGCGGCAATGTCTGCCTCGCTGGCGGTGACCACGATCAGCGCTGAGACATCGATCGGCGCACTGTCTTCGTGCGTCGCCTCGGGCGCCAGATCGATCACCAGCGTGTCCTGCCCGCGGGTCATCGCCAGATAAACGTCCGCCAGCAGACCGGCGTCGAGCAGCGCGCCGTGCAGGGTGCGGTGCGCGTTGGATACCTGATAGCGGTCGCACAGCGCGTCGAGCGAGTTGCGCTTGCCCGGGTGCAGTTCACGTGCCAGCTTCAGGCTGTCGGTGATGCAGCCACAGTGCTCGGCAAACGGTGCGCGACCGATCCGCTTGAGCTCCGCGTCAAGGAACTCGACGTCGAAGCTGGCGTTATGGATGATCACCTCGGCACCGGCGACGAACGCAAGCAGGTCGTCGACCACGTCGACGAAGCGCGGCTTGTCGCGGAGAAACTCGTCGGTCAGGCCATGCACGGCAAGCGCGCCTTCGTCGCTGGCGCGATCCGGATTGACGTAATGATGCAGGCGCCGCTCGGTGATGCGGCGGCCGAGGATCTCCAGGCAGCCGATCTCGATGATGCGATGGCCGTCGCGGACCTCCAGGCCCGTGGTCTCGGTGTCGAGGATGACCTGGCGCGCGCTCATTCGGCAGCGGCCTCCGCGGTGCCCTGCCCGCTGCGCACATGCACGCCGCGATCCAGCCACTGCCGCACGATCGTGTACATGGTCGGCACGACGTACAGCGTCAGCACGGTACCGAAGCTCATGCCGCCAACGATCACCCAGCCGATCTGCATGCGGCTCTCGGCACCGGCACCGGTGGCGAGAGCCAGCGGCACCGCACCCAGCACCATGGCGCCCGTGGTCATCAGGATCGGGCGCAGCCGCATCACCGAGGCATCCTTGACCGCCTCGAACAGTTCTTCGCCGCGCTCGCGCAGCTGGTTGGAGAACTCCACGATCAGGATGCCGTGCTTGGTGATGAGGCCCACCAGCGTGATCAGGCCGATCTGGCTGTAGATGTTCATCGTGCCTCCCGAGAACCACAGCGCCATCAGCGCGCCGGTCATCGACAGCGGCACCGACAGCATGATGACGAACGGATCGGCAAAGCTTTCGAACTGCGCGGCCAGCACCAGGTAGATGAACACCAGCGCCAGCACGAACACCAGGTAGATGCTGCCGCGCGCGTCACGGAACTCGCGGCTCTGCCCGTTCAGGTCAGTGAGCGCGCTCTGTGGCAAGACACGCTTGGCGGTGGCCTCCATCTCGGCCAATGCCTCACCCAGCGTGAAGCCTGGCGCAATCTGGCCGGTGATGCTGACCGACCGCAGCCGCTGGAAGTGGTTGAGCGACTGCGGCGACACGCCCTCCGCAACGTTGAGCACGTTGGACAGCTGCACCATGGTGCCGTCGCGTCCGCGCACGTAGATGTCGCTGATGTCGTTGGGCCGGCTGCGGTCGCGTGGCGCCACCTGCACGATCACGTCGTACTGCTCGCCGTCTTTCTTGAAGCGGGTGACCTGGCGCCCGCCGAGCATCGACTGCAGCGTCAGGCCCACGGTCTGCACCGGAATGCCCAGGTCGCTCAGCTTGTCGCGATTGACGTCGACGCGCAGCTCCGGCGTGTTCAGGCGCAGGTCGGTCTGCAGGTTCTGCACCCCCGGATACTTGGCCATCTCCGCCAGGAACGTGTTGACCATGCGATCCAGTTCCGGATAAGGCACCTGCGACATGATCACGAACTCGATCGGCAGCGCGCGCGGCGACTGGCCGAGCGAAGGCGGGTTGACGGCGAAGCCGATCACGCCGGGCAGCTGCGAGAACTTGCCGTTGAGTTCGCGCGAGATGTCCTGCTGCTTGCGTTCGCGCTCCTCCCAGGGCTTCAGGCGCAGGATCGCATTGCCATCCGCTACGGTCGGAAAGCCGGCGATTGCGTTGTACGCGGAGGCCTCAGGAATCGTCGAGTAGTAGTTCTCGATGGCTTCCAGCGCGTCGGCGGTGTACTGCACCGTCGATCCTTGCGGCGCCTGCACCCGGCCGAAGATCACGCCGCGATCCTCCAGCGGCGCCAGCTCGGATCGGATCACGGTAAACAGCCAGGCACCGGCAGCGAACACCACCGCCCATCCGATCAGCACGATCCACCGATGCGCGAGCGACCACGACAGTGAGCGCGCATAGCCGTTGGTCAGCGCGGTGAGAAACCCTTCGATGGTCCGATACACCCGGCCGTGACTGGTCTCGTGCTTGAGCAGCTTGGAGCACATCATCGGCGACAGCGTCAACGCAACGAAGCCGGATACCAGCACCGCGCCGGCCAGCGCCAACGCAAACTCGACGAACAGGCGCCCAGTGCGTCCGGTGGCAAACGCCAGCGGCGCAAACACCGCGACCAGGGTCAGCGTCATCGCGACCACCGCGAATCCGATCTCCTTGGTGCCCTTGACCGCCGCCTGCACGCGATCCATGCCTTGTTCGATGTTGCGGTAGATGTTCTCGAGAACGACGATGGCGTCGTCGACCACCAGGCCGATCGCCAGCACCATCGCCAGCAGCGTCAGTGTGTTGATGGTGAAACCAAACGCGTACATCAGCGCGAACGAACCCACCAGCGCCACCGGTATCGTGACCAGCGGTATCAAGGTGGCCCGCAGGTTGCGCAGGAAGAAGAAGATCACGAGGACGACCAGCAACACCGCCTCGGTCACGGTGGTGAAGACCGACTTGATCGAGCGGTCGATGAAGACCGAACTGTCGTAGCTGATCGTGATCCGCATGCCGGGCGGCAGGGTCTCGTTGATCTTGTCCACCTCGGAGCGCACCGCCTGCGACAGTTCGAGCGGGTTGCCGGTGGCCTGCTTGATCACGCCCATGTTGATCGAGGGCTCGCCGTTGAAGCGGGCGATCACGCGCTCGTCAAGCGCGCCCAGGCGTATGTCGGCGACGTCGCGCAAGCGCACCGGGTAGCCCGCCACATTGGCCACGATCGCGCTTTCGAACTGCTGCACCGTCTGCAGGTCGGTGGCGGCAACGATGTTGAACTCGCGCTGCTGCGACTCGATGCGTCCGGACGGCAGCTCCACGTTCTGGCGCCGCAGCGCGTCCTCCACATCCTGCACGGTCAGCCGATAGCCGGCCAGGCGATCGCGGTCGACGTCGATGCGCATCGACATTCGGCGCTCGCCGAAGATGCGCACGTCGGCCGCACCCGGCAGCACCGACAGGCGCGGCTTGACATAGCGCGCGAGGTAGTCGGACACCTCCATCGGCGTGCGCGCGCCCTGCGTGACCGACATCCAGATGATCGGGAACGAGTCCGCCTCGACCTTGGCGATGACCGGCTCGTCGACGCCCTCTGGCAGCCGAGCGCGTACGCGGGCGACCTTGTCGCGCACGTCGGCAGCGGCCGAGTCGGGGTCACGCGTGATGCGGAAGCGCACGTCGATGCTGGAGCGCTCCGAGCGCGAGCTGGACGTCATCAGCTCCACGCCCTCGATGCCGGCGAGCGAGTCCTCGAGCACCTTGGTGATCTGCGACTCGACCACTTCGGCCGAGGCGCCGAGGTAGGTGGTGTTGACGCTGACCACCGGCTCGTCGATCTTCGGATACTCGCGCACGCCCAGGCGGGTGTAGCTGACGATGCCGATCACCACGACCAGCAGCGACAGAACCGAGGCCAGCACCGGCCGGCGAATGCAGATTTCGAACAGCGACATGATCAGTCCTCGCTATCTCGGTCGGTGGCGGCGCGCATCGAGCTGGTCAGTACGCCTGATGATCGGCATGCCCCATCCGGTCCATCCAGCAACGCCTTCACTTCTTGGCCGGCGCGGGATTCGCGTCGCCTTTGCCAGCGTCGTTGCGATCTTGAACCGGTTGCGCAGCGCGCTGCGAAACGAGCACGCGCACCGGCTGACCATCGCGCTGGATTCGCACGCCGGCCGTGACCACCTGGTCGCCTGCCTTGACGCCCCCGATCACCTCGACCAGACCGGCGCGCCGCACACCGAGCGTGACCGGCACGCGCCGCGCAGCACCCTCGACGACCCGATAAATCGCGAAGCTGTCACCCTGCGGCACGATGGACTCCTCGGGCACCATCAGCGCATCGGCGCGATCGCCCACGATCACCCGCACCCGCGCAAACATCCCTGGCCGCAACCGCCCCTCGGTGTTGGGCAATTCGGCGCGCACTTCGAGCGAACGGCCACCGGCGTCGATGCGCGGATTGATCGCGTCGACCCGGCCGACGAAGCGCGCGTTCGGCAACGCATCCGCGTTGACTTCGACCGGCTGCCCCACCTTGATCTGCGTGAAAGTGCGCTCGGGCAGGCGAAAGTCGACCTTCAGCCGGCGGATGTCCTCGACGTTGACCAGATCGGTGCCGTCACGCACCACGTCTCCCACGCTGATGCTGCGGATGCCGACCACGCCGTCGAACGGCGCCAGCACCCGCATCTTCGCCAGGCGCGCCTGCGCAAGCTGCAGCTTGGCCGCGAGCACCTCGACGTTGGACTCAGCCGTGTCCTGCGCGCTTCCCGAGACGAAGTTCTTGCTCGCCAGGTCCGCCGTGCGCCTGAGGTTCGCGCGCGCCAGTTCCAGCTCGGCTTTCGCCTGCGCCACCTCGGCCTCGTTGAGCGATGCATCCAGGCCGACCAGCAACTGCCCTTGCTTGACGGTGGTGCCATCGCGAAAGCCGATGGCAGCAACGCGGCCGGTGACCTCGGTCCGCAGGATCACGCTCTGGTTCGAGCGCAGGGTACCGACCGCCTGCAATTCCTCGACGGCGCGCTGAGGCACCAGTTCGATGACTTCGACCGGCGCCGGGCCGCCTGGACCCTTCTTCGATTCGCCCTTGCCGGCAGCTTTGCCAGCATCCGATGCGGCAGTGGGCTGCGTCGCGGGAGCCTTGCCGTTGGCGGTGGCGACCCCGTCGGCCGGTGAGCGTTGCAGCAGGTAGGCAAGGGCAGCCGCGGCGACAAGACCGCCCAGCGCCATCAATGTGACGGTTCGTTTCTGCATTTTCTTGATCGCCAGGAAGCGCGGAAATTTAGCACCGCACTCCTGATTGAGCCTCTCGTCAGGCGAGGGGAGGATGGCGGCCGAGTGCGACCTCGACCCCCCGATTGGCGAGCGCATCGGCGCGCTCGTTGCCGTCGACGCCGGCGTGACCTTTCACCCAGCGCCATTCGATGTCGTGCTGCGCCGCGAGTTCCGCCAGTGTCTTCCACAGATCGGCGTTCTTCACCGGTTTGTTGTCAGCTGTCTTCCAGCCGCGCCGCTTCCAGTTGTTGATCCATTGCGTGATCCCCAACTGCACGTACTGACTATCCGTATGCAGCACGACGCGGCAGCGGCGCTTCAGTGACGTCAGCGCCTCGATCACCGCTGTCAGCTCCATCCGGTTGTTGGTTGTTTCGCGTTCGCCGCCGTACAGCTCCTTCTCGTGCCCACCAGCGCTCAGCCAGGCACCCCAGCCACCCGGACCCGGATTGCCCTTGCACGCGCCATCGGTCCAGACCTCGACCACGGTGGTCGCCGCGTCGGACGATGGCTTGGCGATGGGTTCGGCGGCTGCGGTGGGGACGAGCGTCACGCCTTTGGCGTGCTTCATGGGAATCGATTCATCAAGCAACTGCAGGAAGGAACCGATCGAACCTCGGCTGCGCCGAGGTCATTCGGCAGCGCCGAGCGTAGCGCGAGCCCACCCACCGGCTCAGCGCGGCTGGCCGGCGGTGGCTGGCGAGGCAGCACCGAGCAATGGCAGCGCCTCGTTGGCCGCCTCCGCCACGCTGGCGCTGGCCAGTCGCATGCTGACCGCCTGCCCGGTCTCTTCGACCTCGGCGCCGCTGACGCGCGCCACGCGTGAGGTGGCCGGCGTGAGGGCCGGTCGCAACAACTCGGCGCGCCGTCGTACCGGACCGATGATGCGCATGCCGCGCACCCGCTTGACCGCCGTCACCATGTAGATCGAACCGAGGAACGGCCACCAACGGTCGCCGGCACGATCCATGAAGCGCCACCGCTGCAACCAGCGATCACTGCGCACCGACGGCAGGTAGCAGCCGTAACGGCCGCGATTGACCTCGAACGACAGCAGCTTGAGCCAGTCCTTGATGCGCGGCAGCGAGATGAACTGCCCCTCTCGCGGCAGGTACGGCTCCATGCCCAGTCGCGTGAGGAACTGGCGCATGCCCCACAGGCTCAGCGGGTTGAACCCGGTGATCACCACCTGACCTTCGGGCACCAGCACGCGGTCGACCTCGCGCAGCACCTGGTGCGGCTCGGCCGCGAACTCGAGGATATGCGGCATCACGACCAGGTCGATCGAATGCGACGCGAACGGCAGTTCCTCGAAGCGATTCACGACGGTCAGCGCGCACTTGGCAACATCGACATCACTCTGCCGGTCGGCGGCGCAGAAGCGCAGCGGCATGCGGTTCTCGCGTAGCGCATCGATCTCGGGCAGCCCCAGTTGCAGCGCGTGATAGCCAAAGATGTCGGCCACCGCATGGTCCAGGTGTTGCTGCTCCCAGTCGAGTACATAGCGACCCTGAGGCGAACGCAGGAACTCCGACAGGCGGAAGATCGCCGGTTCTGGCGGCGGCGGACTCAGGCCCGCGCCGGGAAACATCGGGTTCGTATCCAATCGTCGCCTGCTGCCCTGGTTAGATCGCGCGGAACAGCCATGTGCCCCGCTTCGACATCGCTACAGTTGCTACGCCAACCTTTACCACCGACTTGCGCCCATGCCAACTGCGACCGTTACCGAGATCACGATCGACCCCGTGCCTGCGTTCCGCGACAACTACCTGTGGCTGCTGTCGCGCGCCGGGCGCGCTGCCATCGTGGACCCCGGTGATGCGGCACCGGTATTTGCAGCCCTCGCGGCGCGCAGCCTGACACTGGATTCGATTCTAGTCACGCATCACCACGCCGATCACACCGGCGGCGTGGCTGAGTTGGCGCGCGCCACCGGCGCGGCGATCTTCACACCTGCAGGCGAATCGATCATGACCGGCGGCGCGCCAACCCGGGCGCTGCGCGAGGGCGACGCCATCGACGTGCTGGGCGAGCGCCTGCAGGTGCTCGACGTTCCCGGCCACACCGCCGGTCACATTGCCTATCACGCGCCCACGCTGCGAGCGCTGTTCTGCGGCGATACCCTGTTCGCTGGTGGCTGCGGGCGTCTGTTCGAAGGCACCCCGGCGCAGATGCTTGCCTCGCTGCGCAAGCTGGCGGCACTGCCCGCGGACACTCGCGTCTACTGCGCCCATGAGTACACATTGTCGAACCTGCGCTTCGCGCTCGCGGTCGAACCCGGCAACCTGCGCTTGCAGCAGCGGTCGGAGCGCTGCAGCGAGATGCGTGCACGCCAGATGCCCACCGTGCCCTCGACCCTGGCGGAAGAATGCGAAACCAACCCTTTCCTGCGCGTGACCGAACCGCAGGTCCGCGAGGCCGCCGAACGACACACTTCTGGGGCCCGCATATCCGATGAAAGCGTGTTCGCCGCCTTGCGCGCGTGGAAGAACGTGTTCGCCTGATCCGTCCTGCGGCCTCGATCCGGCCACCGTGAATCGCCATCCCCTGGGCGCTACGTCGCGCCCCGTAGGCATGAATCGGGCTCGCCCCACGCGCGGGAGGCCATCGTGCCAACCCGACCCTGCCTGCCCTCTATACTCGGCCGCTCTGTCACTGTCAGTCATGGGCTCCGATTGGATGTGATTGTGCGAGGCGCCCGTTGCCTCGACCGCGCCCCGCTTCCACGCCTTGCCGCCGCGCTGCTCCTCGCAGTCGGCTTGGCGGCGTGTTCAACCGTGCCGACGCCTCCGGTCGCTCCACCGGCCGCGCCTGGGGCCACGGTGACTTCTGGGTCGAGGGTCGGTACGGCACCGACCACACCGCCACCGGCGCAGGCTGCGACCGCGACCGCCCCAACCTCATCGGCCGCGGTCTCCAACGATCACGTTGCTCCAGCACCACCGCCCGCGCCTGCCGCCAACGCCACCACCGCCGCCAAGATTGCGGCCGCTGATGCCGGCCCGTCGAATGCGGCAAGCGTCGCTGCACCCGACCCGATGACAGCCCTGCTGGCGGTCACGCCGCCCGCCGCAGCCGAGCAGATCGACGTCTGGGAGCGCATCCGCCGCGGCTTTGCCATCCCCGACCTGCAGACCAAGCTGGCCGCCGACCGCACTCGCTGGTACGCCGGCCAGGCTGACTACTTCGATCGCATGTCGCAGCGCGCCAGCCTGTACCTGTTTCATATCGTCGAAGAAGTCGAGAAGCGCGGCATGCCCACCGAGCTCGCCCTGCTGCCGTTTGTCGAGAGCGCCATGCAGCCGGAAGCGGTCTCGTCGGCCAAGGCGGCGGGGCTGTGGCAGTTCATTCCATCGACCGGCAAGTTCTATTCGCTCGAGCAGAACCTGTGGCACGACCAGCGCCGCGACGTGGTCGAGTCCACCCGCGCCGCGCTCGACTACCTGCAGAAGCTGCACCGCGACTTCGGCGACTGGCACCTGGCCCTGGCCGCCTACAACTGGGGGGAAGGCGCGGTCGGCCGGGCGATCGCCCGCAACAAGCAGCAGCGCAAGCCGACCAGCTACACCGACCTGCGCATGCCGCGCGAGACCCAGCACTACGTGCCCAAGCTGCAGGCGATCAAGAACATCGTGCGCGACCCGGCGCAGTACGGCATCACGCTGCCGGCTATCCGCAACGAGCCTTACTTCGTCGCCCTGACCAAGCAGCGCGACATTGACGTCACAACCGCCGCCCGCCTGGCCGAGATGCCGATCGCAGAATTCCTCGCACTGAACCCGAGCTTCAATCGTCCGCTGATCATCGGCGCGGCCCAGCCCAGCATCCTGCTGCCTGCCGAACGCGCCGAGACCTTTCGCGGCAATCTCGCCGCCTACGAGGCCACCGGGCAGCCGCTGGCCAGTTGGACCGCGCACGTGCTCAAACAAGGCGAGACGCTCGCGCAGGTCGCGCAGAAGGCTGACATCAGCGAGGCCAAGCTGCGCGAAGCCAACCGCATCCCGCCCCGCTACCGGCTGGCGCCCGGCTCCATCATCCTGGTGCCGCGCGACGAGACGATGGAGGACGACATTGCTGTCAAGCACGTCAGCGCCTCCTTCGCCCTGGTGCCGGAATCGGCCAACATGCGGCAGATCACTTACAAGGTGCGCCGCGGCGAGACCCTGCACTCGGTTGCGCGCCGCTGGAACGTTCGCCCCGACGAGATCACCGCGTGGAACAACCTGCGCTCACCCAGCCTGTTTCACGGCCAGCGTCTGACACTCACCGTGCTGCGCGCGCCCGCCAAGAAGCCTGCGGCGCGCGGCACCCTTCGACCCGCCTCGGCACGCGCTGCCGCCAAGCCCTCGGCGAGCAAGTCGCAGACCAAGACGGCTACCTCCAGCACGCGCGGTGCGCCCGGCAATCCGCGCGCTAAACCGCCGACGTCCGCCCGACCCTGACCACCCGCTCAGATTCGACCGCCGCGGCGGCCGTCCTTCAACTCACTGTCCAGAACAAGACCAGACATGGCGCTTCTCACCGGCAAACGAATTCTTATCACCGGCCTGCTGTCCGATCGATCGATTTCCTACGGCATCGCTTGCGCGTGCAAGCGTGAAGGCGCCGAACTCGCATTCACCTATGTCGGCGAGCGCTTCCGCGACCGCATCAACGTGTTCGCCAAGGAGTTCGACAGCTCGCTCGTGTTCCCCTGCGACGTCGCCGATGACGCGCAGATCGACGGCGTCTTTGCCGGTCTGCGCCAGCACTGGGACGGCCTCGACGGCCTGGTCCATTCGATCGGCTTCGCACCACGCGAGGCGATTTCCGGCGAACTACTCGACGGCTTCTCGCGCGAGGGATTTCGCGTGGCGCACGACATCTCGGCCTACAGCTTCCCGGCATTGGCCAAGGCTGCCCTGCCGATGCTCGAAGGGCGCCGCAGTTCGCTGCTGACGCTGACGTACCTCGGCTCGCAGCGGGTGGTGCCTCACTACAACACGATGGGACTGGCCAAGGCCTCGCTCGAAGCGAGCGTGCGCTACCTGGCGTCGCATCTCGGTCCCAAGGGCATCCGCGTCAACGGCATCTCCGCCGGTCCGATCAAGACGCTCGCCGCCGCCGGCATCAAGGACTTCAGCAAGATGCTGTCGTTCAACGCCAACAATGCCCCCCTGCGCCGCAATGTGACGATCGACGAGGTCGGCAACGTCGCTGCGTTTCTGATGTCGGACTACGCCTCCGGGGTGACCGGCGAAATCACCTTCGTCGACGGCGGCTTCAACGTCATCATCCCCGCCAAGGGCGAAGCGACCTGATGATCGCCGGCGGGCGGCGCCCATCGACGCCGCGGTGGCGTGGCCGCGCCTGATGGCGGCGCCCGCTGCCTCGCGCCACGCGCGCGCCCGCATCACCATCGTCACCCCCTACGGCGCGGCGGCCAACAACGGCAACTGGCAGACCGCCTCGCGCTGGGCGCGCATGCTGCGCGGTGCGTACGGCGTGGGCATCGTCACGGCATGGCAGGCCACCGACCCGGCGCCGGATCTTCTGATTGCCCTGCATGCGCAGCGCTCGGCACCATCAATCGCCGGCTTCGCCGATCGCTTCCCGCAGCGTCCGCTGATCGTTGCGCTGACCGGCACCGACCTGTATCGCGACATCGAAACTGATGCATCGGCGCGTGCCTCGCTGCAGCGGGCGACTCGGCTGGTGGTCCTGAACACACTGGGAGCTGCCCGTCTGCCCCCGGCAGTGCGAGCCAAGGCGGTGACGATCGTGCAGTCGGCCGCGGTCCTCGCCGCCGCAAGGAAGACACGCGGTTTCACGGTCGCGGCGGTCGGGCACCTGCGGGCGGAGAAGAATCCGCAGCTCATCTGGCGCGTGCTCGACGGTTGGCCGCCCCACGTGCCGTTGCGCGTGCTGCATGCCGGACGCGCACTTGATCCCGAACTCGCCAGGCAGGCGCAGCGCCAGGTGCGCGGTGACACGCGCTACCACTGGCTGGGCGACCAGCCGCGGGCGCGACTGCGGCAGCGCGTGGCGCGCAGCCAGGTCCTGCTGCATCCATCGCATATGGAAGGCGGTGCCCTTGCCATCATCGAGGCGATCACTGCGCATACGCCAGTGATCGCCAGCCGGGTCGACGGCAACGTCGGCCTGCTCGGCGCCGACTACCCCGGGCTGTTCGCCCCCGATGATGCCGACGCTGCGCGCGCCTTGCTGCTGCGCGCGGCCGGCGAGCCGCGCTTTCTCGCACAGCTTGCACGCGCCTGCGAGCGGCGGGTGCCGCGCTTCATGCCGGAGCGGGAGCAGCGCGACCTGCGGCGGCTGGTCCGCGACTGCCTTTCGCATCAGACCGGGCGCTGACCCCCGGTCGGCGCTGCGCGACTGAGGTGCGCAGATCAAGCATCGACGCCTTGCCCGCGTCTGCGTGAGGCATCGGCGCCACGCGCGTGTGGTCATTGGCGCGGCTTCACCCATAATCGCGCCCCATGCGGCAACTCTTCAGACAAGAAGCGATCGACGCCCAGCGCGAGAAGCTGCTGGGCACGGTGTCGGTCGCCCGGCCGGTGCCCTGGTGGGTGTTCACGGTAATGGCGACCGCGTTCGCGGTGGCGCTGCTGCTGTTCGTGTTCCTGAGCGAATCCACACGGCGCGAACGGGTCGACGGTTTTCTCGCACTCGACGTCGGCGTGGCGCGCGTGCTGGCGCCCGAGGCCGGCATCCTGGCGGAGCTGCTGGTGCGTGAGGGCGACGAAGTCGAGCAGGGCGCACCGATCGCCCGCCTGTCGCTGGAACGCTCCACCAGCGTGGGCGCCAGTTCGGGTGAGCTGGTGCAGCGCGAGCAGCGCGGTCGGATCGATCTGCTGCAAAGCGAAGCCGTGCAGGCCAAGCTGCTTGCCGAGCAGGACGAGAGCCAGCAGCGCAAGCGGATCGCCGACTTCCGCCGCGAGCTGGAGGAGTTCGATGCCGAGATCAAGCTCCAGCGCAGCCGTGTGGCCGCGGCCGAGGCCGACCTGGCGCGCGCCAAGGACCTGCTGAAAGAAGGCTTCTACTCGGAAAGCAAGATGTCCGAGACGACCAATCTCCTGCTCGACCAGAAGGTGAAGCTGCAAAGCCTTATGCGACAACGTTCGACAATCGAGCGCGATCTGGGTGTCGCGCAGGGCGAGCTGCCGCGCATCGAGACTCGCCTGCGCCAGGCGATCGACCAGATCGGGCGGGCGCGCAGCCAACTTGAACAGGACATCGTGCAGGAGCAGGCCAAGCGCGAGATCGTGCTGCGGGCGCCGTTTGCCGGCACCGTCACCAACATCTCGCCGGCCAGCGGCGACTCGCTCGCCGACGACGCGCCTATCGCCACCCTGGTGCCGCGCGGCAGCGGTCTGCACGTGCAGTTGCTGGTGCCCACGCGTGCCATCGGTTTCGTGCAGCCCGGCAACGAGGTCGTGCTGCGCTATGAAGCGTTCCCGTTCCAGCGCTTTGGCCACTACCGCGGCACGGTGGCGAGCATCAGCCGCACCGTCTGGTCGCTGGCCGCAAAAGAGCCGGTGTATCGAATCGACGTGAAGCTCGAGCAGCAGACGGTCGTGGCCAATGGCCAGACCTTCGCGCTGCGACCCGGCATGCTGGTCAATGCCGACCTGCTGCTGGAAAGACGCACGGTGTTCGAATGGGTGTTCGAGCCGGTGCTCGAACTGCGCGAGCGGTTGCGGTCGTGATGGAGCGGCTCACGCGCGCAGAGTCGCTGGATCCCCGCCTTCGCGGGGATGTCGGCTTGAAGTCTGGCGCAAGATCTCGCTTCGTCCGCAGACCCCTTTGCATGGCTAGGGGAGCACGAGGGGACCAGCGCTGCGCGCTGGACGCGATGAACTGCACTCCCCGGCGGCGCCGGGTCCCCTGCAGTCCCCTCGTCGGAAAACCTTCGGCAAAGCCACACCGGGGGCCGGCCCACGAAGTAATCACCATGAGCTGCTGAAATCGTGTTCGGCCGCCGAGTCCCCCTCATCCTCCAGTCGGAGGCGCCCGAGTGCGGCATCGCCTGCGTGGCGATGATCGCCGGGTTCCATGGGCTGCGCACCGACCTGGCAGCCATGCGCAGGCGCCTGACGCCGTCGATGCGTGGCGTCACGCTCAAGCACATCGGCATCGTCGCCCAGGACCTGTCGATGTCCTTCCGCGGGGTGCAGGCGCCGCTGACGGCCTTGAGCCAGCTGCGGCTGCCGGCCATCCTGCACTGGGACATGAACCACTTCGTGGTTCTCACGGAGGTCAGCGGCAACCGCATCACGGTGCACGACCCGGCGGTCGGCCGACGCGTGATGCCGTTCGACGCAGCCTCGCGCCATTACACCGGCGTGGCGATGGAACTGCAGCCCTCGGCCGACTTCAAGCCGCGCGACGAGCGCAACAGCATCAACGCCTGGCAGTTGCTCAGCGTGGCGAGCGGACTGAAGGGCCCGCTGGTGCAGGTGCTGCTGCTGTCGCTGGTGCTCGAAGTGCTGGCGGTGGCCGCCCCGTTCTTCGTGCAGTTGGTCGTGGACCGCGTGGTGGTCGGGCGCGACCGTGACCTGCTCGCCGTGCTGGGCATCGGCTTCGGCCTGCTGGTGATGATGCAGGTGGCCACCACCGCAGTGCGCGCCTGGCTCGGCGTGTACCTGTCGACCCAGGTGAACCTGCGCCTGCTCGACACGCTGTTCGCGCAGCTGCTGCGGCTGCCGATGGCGTGGTTCGAGAAACGGCACGTGGGCGACATCGTGTCGCGCTTTCGCAGCGTGGACGCGGTGCAGCGCACGCTGTCGCTGGCGTTCCTGGAGACGCTGGTCGATGGCTTGATGGTCCTGCTCACGCTGGGGGTGATGCTCTGGTACAGCGTGCCGCTGACGCTGGTGGTCGCCGCGGCGGCGGCAATGTATGGCCTGGCGCGCTGGCTGTTCTACGGCCCGCAGCGGCGCGCGGCTGATGAGGCGCTGGTGCATGAAGCCAAGGCCAGCACCCACTTCATCGAGACCCTGCGCGGAATGATGGCGATCAAGCTCAATCTGCGCGAGACCGAGAGACGCAGCGCCTATCAGAACCTGGTCGTCGAGCATGTGAACGCCGGTGTGGCCGGCCAGAATCTGACGATCGCGCATCGCGCGGTGCACGGCCTGATTTTCGGCATTGAGAACGTGGCCGTCATCTGGTTTGCAGCGTTGCTGGTGCTCGACGGCCAGTTCTCGGTCGGCATGCTGTTCGGGTTTCTGGCATTCAAGATGCTGTTCCTCACACGCGTGAACAACCTGGTCGACAAGGGCATCGAGTTCCGCATGCTCGACCTGCACGCCGAGCGCATTGCCGACATCGCGCTGGCCGAGCCCGAACCGAGCCGCCCCGGTGCCGCCGAGCCGCCGAATGCGGTCATGCAGATCACCGCGCGCAACCTCGGCTTCGCCTACGGACCCGAAGGGTTCGTGTTCCGCGGCGTCGACTTCTCGATCCAGCCCGGCGAAACCGTGGCGATCGTCGGCCCGTCGGGCTGCGGCAAGACGACGCTGGTGAAGGTGCTGATCGGCCTGCTCGAACGCACCGAGGGCGAACTGCTTGCGGTCGGCCGCGACGTGCGCGAGTGGGACCGCGGTGCGTTTCGGCGGCGCCTGGGCGTGGTACTGCAGGACGACCAGTTGTTCGTCGGCACCATCGAAGACAACATCAGCTTCTTCGATCCGCACCATGACGGCGAACTGGCGCGTGCCTGCGCCCGCGCGGCGTCGATCCACCCGGACATCGAAGCGATGCCGATGCAGTACAACACCATGGTCGGCAGCCTGGCGCACACGCTGTCGGCCGGGCAGAAGCAGCGCATCCTGCTGGCGCGCGCGCTGTATCGAAAGCCGCACATCCTGTTTCTCGACGAGGCGTTCGACCAGCTCGACCTCGGGCTCGAGCAGCAGATCACCGAACGGCTGCGCAAGGCGGGGTTGGGCGTGGTGATCGTCAGCCACCGGCCGGACACGGTGCGCACCGTGGACCGGATCGTTCAGCTCGGGCGGCCGGAGGCGGCACGCATCGCTGCCGTGTCGGGCTCTGCTCCGGCGGGGATCTCGGCTGCTTGAGTCAGCGGCTGCTTGAGTCGTCCGCTGCTTGAGTCGGCCGCTGCGATCAGGACGCGGTCTGGGCTGAGGCTGACGTTGGCTGAAAGGCGCAGCGCTGCACCCGTTGTCCAGGACGCTCAGTAGCGCGACTCGCCGCCCTGGGCGCCGCTGCTGCCGTTGCTGCCATTGCTGCCGCCATTGGACCCACCGAAGCCGTTGGCGCCGTTCGGCGACGCGGCACGCGCCGCGTCCAGCGCAGCAGCGATCTTCTGGCGTGCCTGGATGAACGGCGACTGCTTGGCCTCTTCGGAGAGAAGTTCATCCAGATCGCCGACCTCGCGGGACAGCCTCTCGATCATCGCGATGAAGACCTCGGTCATGTCCGGATCGAACCGGGCGCCCTTCAGGCGACGCAATTCGTCGAGCGAATCGCGTACCGACCACGCCTGCTTGTAGGGGCGCGCGTGAGCGAGCACGTCGAAAACATCGGCCAAGGCCGTGATGCGGGCCGCTTCTGGGATGGCGCCTCCCGCGATTCCGTCCGGATAACCCGAACCATCCCAATACTCATGGTGATGTCGAGCGACGTCGACCGCCATCTGAATGTGAGGCAGCCCGCTCTGCGAGAGAAGCTCGGCGCCGATGTTCGTGTGCGTGCGTATGAGTGCACGCTGCTCGGGATTGATCGTCCCGCGCTTGGCAAGAATCGCGTCGGGAATCCCGATCTTGCCGATGTCGTGCAGCCGCGCCGACATCTCCAGCATGAAACACGTGTCGTCATCCAGGCCCAACTCGGCGCCGAGCAGGCCGGCAAGCTTCGCCACGCGGAAGACATGCTCTCCCGAGGGGTTCTCGACCAGTTCAGCGGCGATCGCCTGGCGGTGCAGCAATGCCAGTTGCGTGCGCACTTTGGAGCGGTCGAGGGGGCCGCTGGGAGGTAGCGCCACCGATTGCATTTCGGCCGCGTTCGGAACGAACCCCATGGCTTCAAGGTGAAGCCGATGATGAAGCAGCGCCTTTTCCTGCTGCGACTTGCGCGTGACGTGCAGCAGTTCTCGAAGGTGTACCAGCGCAAGCTGCGGCTTGCCGCACAGGTCATACGCCTTGACCATGGCGATCAGGGTGTCACGCAGCGTGGACTTCATCACGCGCGACCGCTCCAGTGCGCCCTGCAATCGGGTCAAGCCAATATCTACCTTGCCTGCGTAGACCTCGTATAAACCTTCGGCGATAGACGCCGCCTGCTCAGCACGTTGCGAACACGATTGAGCGGCGTAGCGTTTTGCAATCTCACACCGCTCACGCGCCATTTGAAGGTTGTTCACCTCAAGCAGCAAGCGCGAGTAATGCGATTCCGCATGCACCCGAGACAAAAGTTCGTTGGCTGTGCCAGGCTCACCGGCGGCCTCGATGCCACGACTTGCGCTCGACAGACCCACCGAAAAGTCTTCGCTGTGCAACGACGCAAGCGCAATATTGCTCAGAGCAAGGCTGCGGAGCGGGGCGAGTAGCGGTTGATCTTCCGCCAGGTGCAGGACACGTTCAAATGCCTGAATGGACTCTGAATACTGGGCCGAGTAGAGGAAGGCGGCGCCTAAGTTGTTCCAGACTGCGCCTTCACCGAGCCGCTCGTCCAGTCGCTGTGCGATTTCGAGCGCCTCTGCATAGCACTCTATAGCGCCGGGGACATTACCGCTGTCGGCTAACAGGATCCCTTGAAACGTGAGCGCCTTCCTCAGTCCAAGGGCGTCCGAGATCGTCCTGGCCGCACTGACCGCATTCGATGCGGGTTCCAATCCCAGAACGGTCTGACCGGAGATGTAGAAGAACTGCGCAACATCCAGCAGGCAAGCCACTTTCTGAGGCGTGACCTGGCTAGGGGGCAGGCGACGAAGCTCATTGTGTGCAGCTGCCACGGCGACCAGCGACTCTCCGTCCGGCGCCTGCAACTGGCGTTTGAGCGTCGCGGATATCTCGGCGAGACGTTTGTCGATCGCTTGAAGTGTTGCGCCGTCAAGCGCCGCTTGTTCTTGCTGGTTGGACATCACCGGAGAATGCGATTGGACACGATTCGATTCTAAGCAACGATCCATCCCATGGTTTGCAAATTTCATTACGAACTCGGCTTTTCCCACAAACACGTTTACCCAGGAAGAAAAACCATGGAAACAACCCTTGTCCTGAACGAAGTCTCCACCTCTACCGAATTGACTGATGCGGAAGCCCTGTTCGAACTGACCGCGGCACAGTTGTCGCTTGTCGGTGGCGGTACGGCGAACGTCGCGTTCTTCTAAGTCGGTCCTTAAGGAGCTACGTCATGCATGCGAAAACCGAAGCCCTTGCGCTTGAGATGCCGACTGCAACAGATGAGAGTGAAATCACGGTCGCACTCAAGGAACTGAATGCTGTGGAACTTGCTTTGGTTGGCGGCGGGACAGCCAACGTCGCATTCTTCTAGCGAATCGGTGAGCTTCTTTCATCTTTTAGTAAGTATCAATCTCCGCCGGCAACCCGGCGTCGCGTAGCGCCCGCAGCACACGATCGATGTGCTCGGGCCCGCGGGTCTGCAGCACCATTTCCAGCTGCGCGTTCTGCGCAGGAAGCGTCGTGAAGGCGCGCTGGTGCTCCACTTCCTCGATGTTCGCTCCGGCCGTCCCGACGATCGTCGCGGCGCGCGCGAGTTCGCCCGGCACGTCGCGGCAGGCGACCCGGATGCGCACCAGGCGCCCGGCGCGCACCATGCCGCGCTCGATGATGTCCGCCAGCACCATCGGGTCGATGTTGCCGCCGCACAGGATGATGCCGACCTTCTTGCCGGCAAAGCGCGCCTTGTGACGCAGCAGCGCCGCCAGCCCGGCGCCGCCGGCGCCTTCGACCACGGTCTTCTCGATCTCCAGCAGCAGCACGATGGCGTGCTCGATGTCGCCCTCCGACACCAGCACCACGTCATCCACCAGGCGCTTGACGATCTCGCGCGTCAGCAGCCCCGGTTGCTTGACCGCGATGCCCTCGGCCAGCGTGGCGGTGGCTGACGGCATCTCGATGCCCTTGAATGCCGCATACATCGACGGAAAGTGCTCGGTCTGCACGCCGATAATCTCGATCCCCGGCTTGAGCGCGCGTGCGGCCGTGGCCACGCCCGAGATCAGCCCGCCGCCGCCGATCGCCACGCACAGGCAATCCAGGTCCGGCTGCGCTGCGAGCATCTCCAGCCCGATCGTGCCCTGCCCGGCAATGACGTCGGGATCGTCGTACGGGTGAACCATGGTCAGCGAGCGCGCCTGTGCCAGGCGTGCGGCCTCGTCCTTGGTGTCGTCGAAGCTGTCGCCACTGAGCACCACCTCGGCCCCGAAGCCGCGGGTGCGCTCGATCTTCACCGTCGGCGTGAAGCGCGGCATGACGATCACGGCCGGCACGCCCATGTTCTGCGCGTGATACGCCACCCCTTGCGCGTGGTTGCCGGCAGACACCGCGATCACGCCGCGCTGACGCTGCTCGGCGGTGAGCGAAGCCAATCGGTTCAGCGCGCCACGCTCCTTGAAGCTCGAGGTGAACTGCAGGTTCTCGAACTTCAGGTACACCTGCGCGCCGATGATCTGCGACAGCGTGCGCGACAGCAGGCACGGCGTGTTCTCGACCTGGCCGGCCAGGCGCTCGGCGGCACGCCGCACATCGGCCAGCGTGACCGCAGGCGATGCAGGTTCAGCGGCGGTCACGTCGTTCATGGGCGGGTCCTTGCGTGTTCAACCTGTGGCGCTGCACGTGCCGCATCGGTTGTGCGTGGCGTGCCTGGCAATCGTGGCAAGTCGTGGCAGCGCGGGCGCGGCAGTGTAGCGGCGCGCTGCCTGCGTACTGGTCCGGCCCGCATCGCCGCCGCCCCGGTCGAATCTGCGTCCTTCGTACAATCGACCGATGCTTCGCATCTCCGACCTGTCACGCCACTTCGGCGATCGTTCCATCCTGCATGGCCTTTGCCTCGACCTGGACAGCGGCCAGTACGTCGCCGTGGTCGGCGAGTCCGGCGCCGGCAAATCCACCCTGCTGAACCTGATCGCCGGCCTCGATGCGCCGGACGCCGGCCGCATCGAGATCGATGGCCAGCTGATGTTCGATCGCAGCGGCGCGGTCGATCGCAGCATGAGCGAGGACGAGCGCACGCGATTGCGGCGCGCGCGCGTGGGTTTCGTGTTCCAGGCCTTCCACATCCTGCCGCACCTGACGGTGGCACAGAACGTCGAGCTGCCGCTGGTGCTGCTCGGCGTCGCCCCCGCCGAGCGCAAGCAACGCGCGCAGGCGCTGCTGAGCGAGGTCGGCCTCGGCGATCGGGGCGGCTCGCCGCCGCGCGAACTGTCGGGCGGTGAATTGCAGCGGGTGGCGGTGGCGCGCGCCCTGGTGCACCGACCCGCGCTCGTGCTGGCCGACGAACCCACCGGCAACCTCGACCCGGAGACCGCCGACATCGTCCTTTCTCTGCTGGCGCGCACGATCAAGTCGATCGGTGCCTGCGGCATCCTGGTCACCCACTCGCTGCATGCCGCCGGCACGGCCGATCGCATCCTGCAGCTGCACCAGGGCGCGCTGCGCGCCGCGCCCGAGCGCAATGCGCCGCTGGCCGTGCCGGCCATCGGTTAAGTGATGAACCCGCGCGCGGATCGGGGTCCCGCCACGCCGCGCGCCGGCGCAGCCGGCTGGCTGTGGCTGCTGGCGCACCTGATCGGCGGCTACGCGCGCCAGCATCCGCTGCGTTCAGCGGTGCAGCTGCTGGCGATCGCCATCGGCGTGGCGCTCGGCTATGCGGTGCATCTGATCAACGCCTCCGCGCTGGCCGAGTTCTCCTCCGCGGTGCGGCAGGTGACCGGGCAGGCGGACGCCACCATCGTCGGCCCGCGCGAGGGGTTCAGCGACGAGGTGTTTGGCCGCGTGGCGGCCGACGAGCGCGTGGCGTTGGCGAGCCCCATGCTCGAACTCGAGGTGCCGCTGGTCGAACCGGCGCGGCTGCGCGGTCGCACGCTGTCGGTGGTGGGCGTGGACATCCTGCGTGCCGCCCTGTTGACGCCGGCGTGGATCGGCGAAGAGGTGAGCGCGACCGGCGCCGGCGAGGAACGTCGCTTTGGGCTCCTCGATGACGGCTTGTTCCTGTCGGCCGCGGCGCTCACGGCGCTGCAACTGGCCCCGGGCGACAGCATCGCGGTGCAGGCCGGCGCGCAGGTGCAGACCCTGCGCATCGCCGGTCGCCTGCCGGGCGCGCGTGAGGGCCAGGTGGTCGCAGCGATGGACATCGCGTTCGCCCAGTGGCGGCTGGATCGGCTCGGCATCCTCACCCGCATCGACGTGCAACTGACCCCGGGCGCGCGCCTTGAAGAGGTGGCGCGCACGCTGCAACTGCCGCCGGGTGTCGCGCTGCAAAGCGCCGATGCCGCCACCACGCGCGTGTCCAACCTGTCGCGCGCGTATCGCGTCAACCTCAACGTGCTGGCGCTGGTGGCGCTGTTCACCGGCGCCTTCCTCGTCTACTCGCTGCAGGCGCAGTCGGTCATGGCACGCAGGACTCAACTGGCCTTCCTGCGCGTGATCGGACTCACGCGCAAGGAGGTCGAGCGCCTGCTCCTGGCCGAGGCCGCGCTGCTCGGCGTGGTCGGTGCAGTGGCCGGTGTGCTGGCCGGCATCGGCATCGCCGCCGCAGCGCTGCGCCTGCTCGGCGGTGACCTGGGCGGCGGCTACTTCGCCGGCGTGACACCGGTGCTGGTGATCGATCCGCTGATCGCCGCCGGCTTCGCATTGCTTGGTGTGGGCGCGGCCATTCTCGGTGGCTGGCTGCCGGCACGCGAGGCGGCCGCGGCGCGACCCGCGCTGGCATTGAAGGCCGGCTCCGGCCTGGATCAGGAACGCGACCGTCAGGTCGCCTGGCCCGGCGTGGCGCTGCTGCTGCTGGCCGCCGTGCTGCTGCAGATGCCGCCGGTGGCGAACATCCCGGTGCCGGCCTACCTGGCGATCGCGGTGCTGCTGGTGGCGGCGATCCTGCTCAAGCCGCTGGTGGCGCCGTGGCTCTTCACGCCACTCGCCCACTGGCTCGACACGCGCGCACGCACCGCGGCGCCGTGGTGGCTGGCCACCACGCGGCTGGCGGCCACGCCGCGTTTCGCGGCAATCGGTGCCGCTGGCATCGTGTCCTCGTTCGCGTTGATGGTGGCGATGGCCACCATGGTGTCGAGCTTTCGCTACTCGGTGGATGACTGGCTCGGCAAGGTGCTGCCGGCCGATGTCTACGTGCGCGCCGGCGCGGGCGCCGGTGGCGGCCTCGGCGCGACCATCGCCAGCCTGAGCCTGCGCGACCAGGAGGCGATCCGCAGCCATCCGCAGGTGGCGCGCGCCGAGTTCACGCGCAACATGAAGCTGCTGTTCGATCCGGCGCGCGCCCCGGTGTCGTTGATCGCGCGGCCGATCGACCGCGACAACCCGTCGGCCCAGTTGCCGCTCACCGGGCAGGCCGTGGCATGGCGCGCAGGCATGCCCACCCCCGTCTGGGTTTCCGAAGCGTTCGTCGAGCTGTATGCGGCGCCGGTGGGCAGCCGCTTCGACCTGCCGCTGGCCGGGCGCGCGCAGACCGTGTTGGTGGCCGGCGTGTGGCGCGACTACGCGCGCCAGACCGGCGCGGTGATGATCGACATCGATGACTACCAGCGCCTGACCGGCGAGTCGGCGCGCACCGAGAGCGCACTGTGGCTGCGGCCGGGGGCCAACGCCTCGCAGGTGATGACCGAAGTGGCGGCGGCCATGGAAACACGCGCTGCGGAGTTCACCGAGGCCGGCGCGATCCGCGCGCTCAGCCTGCGCATCTTCGACCGCAGCTTCGCCGTGACCTACGTGCTCGAACTGGTGGCGATCGCGATCGGCCTGATCGGCATCGCCGCCACCTTCTCGGCGCAGGCGATCGCCCGCACGCGCG
>LNFM01002829.1_pt1 | contig 35658 bp, 33 predicted proteins | sample 596031 | NCBI WGS metagenome assembly LNFM01 (sample SAMN04254537, study PRJNA301005) | activated carbon metagenome | isolation source: dual media filters at the Ann Arbor, Michigan drinking water treatment plant | place: USA: Ann Arbor
ATTGGCTGGGGGACTAGGATTCGAACCTAGACAGGCAGAGTCAGAGTCTGCAGTCCTACCATTAGACGATCCCCCAAGACCGCCGGGCCGCGGCGCGGAGGGCGCCACGGGAGGGGGCCGTATAGCAGGTGCGTTGCGGGTGGGCAAGTTTGCTCCCGGCAGCGGGCCGGGCGGTTTGGGGCGGGCCCTCAAGTCACTGTTCTGGCCTCACTTGTCGCGGCCCTGCTTGGGGTCGCGGGGCTTTCCGGCGAGGGCGGCTGAGGGCATAAGGGCGCTCTCCGTCACAGGATTCGTCCCTCCATGATCCGCCTCGACAACATCAGCAAGCAGAACGGCCAGCAGATCGTCTTCATCGAGGCGTCGGCGGTGCTCAACCGGGGTGAAAAGGTTGGGCTTGTTGGGCCCAATGGTGCCGGCAAGACGACGCTCTTCCGGCTGATCATTGGCGAGGATCAAGCGGATGAAGGCCAAGTGTCGGTCGATCGCGGGGTGACGATTGGGTATTTCAGCCAGGACGTTGGCGAGATGGCCGGACGCAGCGCTGTGCAAGAGGTGATGGACGGGGCGGGGCCGGTGAGTGCGGTCGCGGCGGAACTGGCGGAACTCGAAGCTTCGATGGCCGATCCGGATCGTGCGGACGAGATGGAGGCCATCATCGCGCGTTACGGAGAACTGCAGGCGCAGTTCGAGGACCTCGATGGGTATGCGCTCGACGGGAAAGCGCGCGAAGTTTTGTCGGGGTTGAGTTTTTCGCCTGAGATGATGGATGGCGATGTGGGGGCGCTGTCGGGTGGTTGGAAAATGCGCGTTGCGTTGGCGCGCATTTTGTTGATGCGGCCCGATGTCATGCTGCTCGACGAGCCAAGCAACCATCTCGATCTGGAGAGCCTTATCTGGCTGGAACAGTTTCTTCGAGGCTATGAGGGCGCGTTGCTCATGACCTCGCACGATCGCGAGTTCATGGATCGTATCGTGAAGAAAATCATCGAGATCGATGGTGGCGGGTTGACGACCTTTTCGGGAAACTACGAATTCTATGTGGCGCAGCGGGCAATTTCCGAACGGCAGCAACAGGCGCAGTTCGAGCGCCAGCAGGCGATGCTGGCCAAGGAGATGAAGTTCATCGAGCGGTTCAAGGCACGCGCCTCGCACGCCGCGCAGGTGCAGAGCCGGGTGAAAAGTCTGGAGAAGATCGAACGGGTGGAGCCACCGAAGCGGCGCCAGACGGTCGTCTTTGACATCCCGCAGGCCCCGCGATCGGGGGAGGATGTGGCGACGCTGAAAGCGGTGTCAAAGCGATATGGCTCGCGCACGATTTACGAGGCGCTCGATTTCAAGATCCGGCGGCGGGAGCGGTGGTGTGTCATGGGCGTGAATGGGGCGGGGAAATCGACGCTCCTGAAGCTGGTGACGCGGTCGACGGAACCGGATGAGGGGGCTGTTGCACTGGGTGCGAGCGTGAAGATGGGGTATTTCGCGCAACATGCCATGGAAGTTCTCGATGGAGAGCGGACGGTGTTTCAATCGCTCGAAGATCGATTTCCACTGGCCAATCAGGGGTCGCTCCGAACGGTGGCCGGGTGTTTCGGATTTTCCGGTGACGATGTGGAAAAGAAGTGCCGCGTGCTTTCTGGCGGTGAGAAGGCGCGGCTGGTGATGGCGCAAATTCTGTTTGATCCGCCGAACTTTCTGGTGCTCGACGAGCCAACGAACCATCTTGATCTGGCGACCAAGGAGATGCTGATTTCAGCGTTGGCGGAGTATGATGGCGCGATGCTGTTTGTTTCACATGATCGGCGGTTTCTGGCGGCGCTGTCGAACCGCGTGCTGGAGCTCACGCCTCAGGGACATCACCGGTATGAGGGTGGCTATACAGAGTATGTTGCGCGGACAGGACACGAAGCGCCGGGGCTGCATGTTTAGCCGTGTAACACGGCCAATTCTTAGCTGCCTCTAGCCGCTTCCTCTCGCTCATCGAGCAGGCTGCGCAGAAGGGCCACTGCTTCGCGGCCACTGTTGGCTGTCACGTTGCAGCCTATTGCGTTTGCAAGGCTGGGATCGCGCTGAAAAGCTAAACCACCGCCAGCGACGAGCAGCGATTTGTTCCGCGACGACTTGCGGGCGCGGGCCAGATTTTGGGCAAGCATGGGGACGTCGCCGACGCGACCTGCGGAGATACCGACGGCGTCGTAGGAGGTGTCTTCGACGAGCATTTCCAATTCGCCCAGGAATTGGAGTTCGTGGCAGCAGACGTCCCATCCCTCGCGCCAGAAGTCGGCACGGACGAGGCAGAGGCCGAGGCGGTGACGTTCCTGCGGGAGAGCGACGAGAAGGATGCGACGTTGTCGATCTGACACGCGGCCGTCGCTACAGAAGGCCGCGGAATGGGCGAGAATGATTTGATGGATGTGGTCCATGCCGCGGGCGACGTCGAGAAAGTCGCGCGCATCTTTTTCCCACATTTCGCCCATTCGAATGGCGGCTGGAACGAGGAGGTGCTGGAACAGTGTGTCGAGCGGTACGCCGCGCTCAAGCATATTGGCGAAAGAGGCGAGGGAGGCGGTGGCATCGTCTTCGAGAATTGCATCGGTAAATGCGAGCACTTCGCCGCTGAGTGCGGAGGCCTCGGCTTGTGCGGCGCTATGGCTGTCAACGAGACGCGGTATGATATCGGCTTCAATCAGCTGGGCGAGTGCCCGAGATTTGCCCGCCGGTTTCGTGGCCGGCGTGCAGGTCGGTTCAGATCCTTCATCATCACGCGACGATCTGCGTCCCACCAAACTGTCCCGCTGCTGCAAGTGATGTGCAGGCAATCCGTTATTGGCCATGAAACGCTTCCCCCGGACCACCGTAACCTCCTCACTATCGCTGGCGAAACGGCTCAGCGAAACCAAGAAATGTAGAGGTCGGTCGATTGGCGTGGATGACTGGAGGGCAGTGAAACGTCGATTGTGGCAAAGATGCCAATGTGGGATCAGCTGAAATGCGTTTTTGATGATGCTCGATCAGTGGCGCTCGTCATGGGTGCTAGAATTTTGCCGAATGCCTTCGCAGATCCGTCAATCAATTTCATCGGGTTAAGACATTTCAGTGTGCGACTGCTCTGAATGGTAACTCGACGAGTCAACGGAAAATATGGCCGCTGCGGCATTGTGGACGCAACGGCCGTAGACAGTTCGACACGCATTCGCATTGTACGAAAGTATAAGGGCAGTGACAAAAAAGGTACCGAAGACGGCCAAGGGTTGTTGGTCTGAGGTGCTCGCAGATCAAACGGCGGGCTGGCGTCTTATTGTTGCGGCGGCAACTGTGTTCCACAGTGCAGTCCAGCTTGGCCAAACCGGAAGATGAGTGTGCGTTTGGGTTCGGACGGGTTCTATGGATTGGCGACTGCTCGCCGTGATCACGCGGACTTTGCCGGCCGCGAGGGCTTGGAGCTCCGTGCCATGGATGATGTTCAGCCACGCCGTTCGCATGTCGGGTGTGGTGACAGACACCGGCTCGCCAAGAGATGTGGCCAAGTGGGCGAAGTTTGTGCGCAGTTGCTCAATCCAGTCGTCGAACCCGTCGGTCAAGCGAGCGTCATCGAAGCGAACAGCGATCTGGACAGGGTGCGCGCCTTTGTGGTTCGGGCGGATGCGCTGGCCGAACAAAGAGACGTCGAGGAGCAGGGGCCGTTCTGCGGCCCAAGTTCCGACGAGCCGAATGAGCCTTTGAACATCGGACGCGAGTGGTCCGTGTTCGCCATTCCTGTTGATGTTCTCGATGTGCAGCATTGCATCCCCACGCAAGTGCGACAGGAGTACCGTAGTAGATGATGAGGGGGCTGTCTGCTACGGCTTAGGTGAGGTTTCATATTTTCCACAGCCCTAGCAAATGAGACTGACGTGCGCGCTTTGCGATCACACATCGGTGTCTGCCTGATGCGGACACGCAGTTTTTGGGCAGGTGGGTGCGACCGGTTTCTGATTCGGCAGCTGCTGCGGCCCGGGCGGCCCGGCTCAGGCTTCGGCGTCGTGGCAGGCGGCGTCAATGCGCAGCGCGCTGCCGTCGGCGAGGGACATCACGGTTGAGATCGTCCAGCCGTCGCGGATGGCGCCGGCGAAAGAGGCATGGCGTTCGCAGTAGGTTTTCGACCAGTGCGCGGTCCGGCGGGCAACCCAGTCCTGATCGATTTCGCGTTTGCTGAGGGCCACATCCTGGCGGAAGACCATCGCCTTGTGGTCGCAGATGACTTCGACTCCGGAGAAGCGGGTCAGCGGATCGACCTTGCTGCCGAAGTTTCTGGAGAGGTTTTCGCGGACCTTGGAGAACAGGGTGCAATACTGTTCAGACGGGGACGCGGGCTCTTTGGCGCTGATTGTGGTCGATCCCACTGCGAGGGCGGTGAGGAGAATGGCTGCCAATCGACGATCGAAACGCATGACGCAAATTCCACTACAACAACTGACGCGACGTTCACATGCACAAAGGCTAGCGTTAAGTCGTTAATGCGACGTTCCAAAGGCTGGTTTGTGAGGCTTTCACGTTTACTTCTTAAAAATCATATGCTTTCGATCAATCTCATTTATCTCGTTGGTTGGCGAAGCCCAGATGATGCGGGCAGATTGAAGGCTGGAACTTAACACGACCCTTTGTTTGCGGCGGCTTACAGACTGTGGCAACACACGGGACGGTGTACGTTCCTTTAAAACGGCCCGTGCTGGGAGGAAAGGTTTGGCAAAGACATCTTCGGCTTCGAGTGCCAGCGGCGTGCGCTGCGCATCAAGCACGAGTGGAAATCTGGCCGAATTGGTCGTGCACGTGAAGGCGGGACTAGGGCCGGGATCGTTCCAGCACATCATTGCCTATTTCTCGACGGACTATGACGCCGAGGCCCTTGTTGCAGCGTTGATGGCCGCTTTTCCCGGCGTGCCGATTTCGGGTTGCTCGACGGCGGGAGCCATTACGCCCGGTGGCTTGATTGACGACGGTGTCCTTTTGATTGCTTTCCCGGAAAGCGGGTTTGCGGTCCACTGCGGTGTCGTTGAAAATATCTCGGAGTTTGGTGTCGAACGGGCGACAGATTTGGCGCGGCGTTTGAAAAACCGGCTGAGCGTCAATGATCTTGCGCGGCGCTCATCTTCATTTGCGATGATCCTTGTCGACGGCACGTCTAATACGGAGGAATCGATCGTCGCGGCCGTGCATTGGGCGATCGAGTCTGTTCCTTTGATTGGCGGATCGGCGGGAGACGGGTTGACGTTCCGTGGCGCGCTTGTGGTTCACGAAGGGCGGGTGCTGGCGGACGCGGCCGTGCTCTTGTTGGTGGAAACAAGTGTCCCGTTCCGGATTTTCAAGACGCAGAATTTCGAGCCGACCCCGATCAAGCTCGTGGTGACGGCCGCCGATGCGGAACGGCGGATCGTGAGAGAGCTCAACGCGGAGCCGGCCGCGCGGGAGTACGCATCCGCGATTGGCCTTTTGCCTGACGATCTTGGTCCGTTCAGTTTTGCGTCTTACCCCCTGGTTGTGAAGGTGGGAGGCAATTATTACTGCCGGTCCATCCGGAATATGAATAGTGACGGATCGCTCTCGTTCTTTTGTGCCATCGACGAAGGGCTCGTGTTCACGGTAGCACGTCCTCAGGACATGTTGCGCGGGACGCAGGAGACGCTGGAGGAAATCGCTCAGGACATGGGCGGTATCGACATTGTGATCGGGTTCGATTGCGTGTTGCGCCGCCTCGATGCGGAAAATCGGCAAATCCGTCATCAAATGGATGAACTCTACCGCCGGTTCGGTGTTGTGGGCTTTCACTCTTACGGCGAACAGTTCAACGCGATGCATTTGAATCAGACGTTGACCGGGATTGCATTCGGGAAGGCTGCGGACGGCGCGAGATGAAAAGCGACGAGGTCACCTACCCCATACCGCCTCGCCACGATGGTCCTGGCTCGGAGATCGAGCGGCGGCTTGAGAAGATGGCGCGCATCAACGCGGCGTTGATGCATCGAGTCGAGCGCTCGATGGACCAGCAAGCGAATGCGTATTCTCTGTTTCAAACGGCGATCGGTCTCGAAGGGCAGATTCGCGTTCGCACGGACCAGCTGAAGACGGCGCTGGACCGTCTTGAGCAGGTGAACAGTGAATTGACTTCTGCCCGCGATGCTGCTGAACGCGCCAACCGTTTTAAAACCCGCTTCTTCACCGCCGTCGGTCATGACCTCTTGCAACCGCTGCATGCCGCCCGGCTCACGCTGTCGGCGATGCTTGATGGTGAGCGCGACCGGGAGCAACAGCGTCTGGGCGGGCAGGTCGATCATGCGCTGTCGAGCATCGAGGAGCTGCTCAAGACCATCCTTGATTTGTCGAAACTCGAAGCAGGGGTGACGGAGCCGCAGATACGGCTGATCGATGTGGATCAGCTCTTCGAGGACGTTGTATCGGATCTCATTCCGATTGCGCGGGCCAAGGGATTGAGGCTTTCACACCGGCCGACCCGGCTGATGGTGCGATCTGATCCGTTGATGCTGAGGCGGATCGTGCAAAACTTGGTCGCCAACGCTGTCCACTACACCGACAAAGGGCGCATTCGGTTGCTCGCGCGCCGCCGGCACTTGCGCGTTCGATTAGAAATTTGGGATACCGGGCCAGGGATTCCGCCGGCCGAAAGGGAACGCATTTTCGAAGAGTTTCAGCGCGGCACCGTTTCGGAGACGTCACGGATCGGTGGGTTTGGGCTGGGATTGTCCATCGTGCAGCGCATGTCGGAAGCGCTCGATCACGAACTGAACTTATGTTCGCACGTTGGCCGGGGATCGTGCTTCACCGTTACAACGCCTTTTTCTACGATGCGAGAGCCGCAGAGAGCGCACGAGCCTGCGGTGGCGCCGGGTTATGGTTTGCCCGCATCGCATGTGCTCGTCATCGACAACGAACCAACGGTGGTGGAGGCCATGCGCGCGCTTCTCACCCGGTGGGGTTGCACCGTGCGGGTGGCGTCGTCGGCAGAGGACGTGGACGGTCTTTTCAACGAGACGCCCGACTACGCGCCCGACATTGTGCTGGCGGATTATCATCTCAACCGGGGGCAGACGGGCGTAGCGGTCGTCGGTGATTTAAGACGCAGGCTCGGTCTGGAGGTTCCTGCGATTGTCATTTCCGCCGACCGAACGTTGACGCAGGCCACGTTATCCGCGTCAGGGGCGTTTGAATTGCTGCGCAAGCCTGTGAAGCCCGCCGAACTGAGGGCTCTGATGCACCATGTGCTGGCCAACGGCGGATGACGGCGCGCGACCCGGACGGTTCACCCGTTGCTGCGCGCCAACTTGTCAAAATCGATGCGGCTGACTTCAATCACGGCCTGGGTGCGGGAAGCGACATCAAGTTTGCGGAGAATCTCTGAGACGTGAGCCTTGACGGTTGTTTCACCGACGCCAAGCTCATGCGCGATTTGCTTATTGAGAAGTCCTTGGCGGAGCATGTTCAGCACGCGCAGCTGCTGCGGCGTGAGGGACGACAGACGTGACCCGATGTCGGACGCCCCGGACGTGTCACGCGGGGGCGGCTGATAGGATTTCGGCAAGGTCAAATTGCCCTGCATGACGTTTTCGATCGCTTCGGCCAATTCGGGCTTGCGGGCAGATTTTGGAATGAATCCCGCTGCTCCGAGGCTCACTGCTTCATGCACGATGCGGCTATCGTCGAGCGCCGAAACAATGACGATTGGCTGTTTGGGATCAAGACTGCGCAGTTCGAGAAAGCCCTCGAAACCAGAGATGCCGGGCATCGATAAGTCCAGAAGAACGAGATCAAAGCGGTCGCCGCCAGCCAGTAGATCTTTTGCCGCCTCGATTGAGGACGCTTCCTTGATCACCGCATTGGGATGATTTGTTTTGATCGCCAGCGTGAGGGCGTCACGGAACAGCGGGTGGTCGTCCACCACCAGGAAGCTTTGTTCCATTGTTTCCAATTCCCAGGACGTGCGTCCGCTCCACTACCAAGCGGCTTCTTGGCTGTTCGACCTCTACGTGAGCCAGCGGCCTGTGTCAAAAAAGTTGCACGGCTCAATGTAATGATTCGGTCAACTCGCGATCGGGGTGGGTGCCCGGGGGCCGTTTGGCGGCGGCTGGCGTTAACCGCAATCGCAGGTGACCCCAATTCGGGCGATTGTTCAATCGGTTGCGACCACTCGTGTACGTGCAGGCCGCTTGGAATGCGCATGGGGGTCCTCTATAGTATAAGGTGCGGCGGGGGGAACCGCCTGAACGCGCCCTATCGATGTTGCTGTGTAACAGTAGCATCCTAGTGGTGTGCTCATGCGCGCGGTCACGACCTCTTAGGCGCGCGCTGGCCGATGGCGAGAGTTGGGGAGCAGCAGTTTCATGAGATGTAATCCGTGGCGGTGGCTGTGGGGCCTCCTGCTGATCGCTCCGCTGAGCTGGATCGTTCTGCATCTACATCAAGCCGAGATTGAAAACGATCTTCGTGTTCGCGCCACTGAGGCGTTGGAGCGTGCGGGGCTCGGCTGGGCATCGACCACGTTCTCGGGCCGCGATGCGGTTTTGAATGGACTTGCATCGGACGAAAGCCAGCCGACGAAGGCAACGGATCTCGTGCGGCGGGTCTGGGGCGTGCGGGTCGTGGATCCGCGAACGGATCTGGTCAAGATTGTCGAAAAATTTGTGTGGTCGGCGGAACGGGACGCGAGCGGCACCTTGCGCCTCTCAGGTTTCGTGCCCGGGGAGCCCTCACGGAAAGCCGTTTTGCAGGCGGTACGGGCAGCGCTACCCAATGCGCGGGTTGTGGACGAGATGACTGTGGCGCGGGGCGGGCCGGCGCGTGATGTCTTCGTCTCGGGTGCTGGATTTGGACTGAAGCAACTGGCGGCGCTGCGCGAAGGCCGCGTCGATCTTGCCGACACGACGTTTTCGATTTCCGGAACAGCGCCGGATCAGTCGAGCCTCAAGGCTGTGCGGTCGCGCCTGAAGTCGCTGCCGACAGGGATCACGTTGGCCCGCGATGCGGTGACTGGGCCGAAGATTGAGACCTACGTTTGGGGTGCTGTTGCCACATCAAGCCAGATTGCCTTGTCGGGCTATGTGCCGTCAAAGGACGTGCGGGACCAACTGTTCCAGAAGGCCAAGACGCTTTTTCCGAACCGGGCGGTCGTGGACCGGATCGAGGTTGCCGACGGGGCGCCGGATGGTTTCGTCGCGGCGGCTGTGGCGGGGCTCGAACAGCTCTATCAATTGCGGGCCGGCGAAGTCTCGTTGTCGAACAAGGCCGCGACGCTCAAAGGCGAGGCCGATGACAAGGCGACAGCCGATACGGTGACGCGGTCATTCGTGTCGTCGATTAAGGCGCCGTTCCAGGCTCAGGCCAAGATTTCGGCACCTGAACCGCCGCCGCCAGCCGCCGCGCCCGAACCTGCGCCTGCGCCACCTGCACCTGTGGCAGAGGCGGCTCCTGCAACCCCTCCAGATCCGTCTGCCTACGTTACGACGGCTCGGATCGAGCGCGGGCAGATCGAGTTGATGGGGAGTGTGCCGAACGAAGATGAGCGCATCGCCTTGGTGGCGGCGACGCGGGGACGGTTCCCGGACTTGTCGGTGAAGGACAGTTTGGACATCCGCGCGGGCGCGAACGATGGTTGGCGTGCGTGTCTGTTGGCGGGGATCAATGGGCTCGGGCAGCTGACCACGGGCGACTTGACGTTGAGCGATCTCGCTGTGGCAGTGAAGGGCAGCACGGACGACGACGACGTGGCGAAGGTTTTAGCCAGTGATGTGCGGGCTTCGGCAAGTTCGAATTGTGCGACGACGGTTGAGGTGACGAGCACGGGCGAGAAGCAGGCCCAAGCGCGGCGCCGGGCGGAAGAAGAGGCGCGGCTCCAAGAGGAGGCGCGGCGCAAGGACGAGGAGCAGCAGAGGCTCGCAGCCGAACTTGAAGCGAAGCGCAAGGCTGATCAGGAGGCCGCGGCGAAAGCGGCGGAAGACGCTAAATCCGCTGCCCAGAAAGCCGAAGAAGATGCGCGTTATGCAGCGGCGCTGGCCGAAGCGGACAAGTGTGAAAAACTCCTGGGTGCTGCCGTTGGACGGGGTGTGATCAACTTTAAGCGTGCTGACTGGGTGCTCGAAGATTCGAGCAAGCCGACGCTCGATCAACTCGTGAAAATTGCCAACGAGTGTCAGGTTTTCGAGATCGTCATCGAAGGCCACACTGACTCTGAGGGTATTCCGGAACGTAACAATCCTCTGTCGGAGCGGCGGGCGCGGGCGGTTGCCGATTATCTGATCGCTGCGGGTATTCAAGCGTCGCGGCTTTCGACTGTGGGTTATGGTGCCGAACGGCCGATTGCTGACAATGCGACTGCGGCGGGACGGGCGAAGAACCGGCGCATTGAGTTCAAGGTCGTCGCGGAATAGGGACGCGGTGCGCCCGAAAAACGGGCCATCGCCGGGGAGCGGACATGGATTATCTGCTGATCAAGCTGATCTGGTATGTGGCTGGCGCATTCGCGTTCGGAATTTTTGCCGGGTGGGTCTCGTGTGGGGAGCCTGAGGAATGACGCCGGTTTTGCCGATGGTCGCCGAGGCTTAAGGGAGTTCGTCCTGATGATTATGCTTGCCCTGCAGATTTTCCTGCTTTTGTTGTCGGCCTATCTTGCCGGCTGCATGGTCGGCTGCATCTTGCGCCGTGCGCTCTATACGCCGCAGCCGGCGCTGGCTGTTCCCGTCGAGGTGCCCGTTGCTGCGCCACCGGCGCGGCGGGCATTGCCCGCCGAAGCCGCGCGTTTTGAAACAGCGCTGACTGGAAAGCCGGCCTCACCGCCCGCTGTTGCGCCTCCCGGCGAGCCGGTCGTGGAAGTTCGTCCGCGTCTGGTTCCGGCACCGCAGACCGAGCGGACCGGGCGCGGGGCAGGGACGGCAGAAATTGAAATCATCAAGTCGCCAACGCCGCAGCCGAGCGTTGAGCCAGACTTACGGGCCGAGGCCGCGCAAGTTGAGTCGGTGGCGCCGGTGGTGGTGCCGGACGCGACGCCCGATGTCGCGTCGCAGCCGTCCGTGCCCCAACCGATGGGGGCGCCTCAAATGGCCAGCTATGCGGCCGTGGCTGCTGCTGCTGCGGCTCGTGCCGCAGCGGAAGCCGAGGCTGCCGCGTTGGCGCCTGAGGCCGACCCCCAGCCTGACCCTGAGCCGATCATGGAACAGGCGACTGAGCCTGAGGCTATCGTGGAGCAGGTGAGTGAGCCTGAGCCTGAGCCTGAGCCGATCTTGGAACAGGTCATCGCGCCTGAGCCAGTTGCTGAGGTCGCAGACGAGGCACTTGGCGCGCCGCAGTCTGAACCTGTGGCCATATCCGAGGTTTTGCCCGACGGCGCTTTGGAGACTGTTCCGGTTGAGGCAACGGAACCACTGGGACCGGAAGCCGAAGCTACGCCCGAGTCGTCCGAGGTGATCGCTCCGGTCGCCGACGTGGTCGTGTCGGGGTCTGTTGATGACCTGAAGCGCATTCGTGGAATCGATCAGGCGCTGGAGGATCGTTTGAACGGGTTCGGCGTCCGGCGGTTTTCAGATGTTGCGTCTTGGACATCCGATGACGTTGCGCGCATGAACCAGTCGCTGGGCCTGGTCGGACGTATCGAGCAGGAGAACTGGATCGAACAGGCCGACATTCTGGCGCGGGGGTCGGATACCAACTATTCGCGCCGGCAGAGTGTTGCCGCCACGACGTCAGCCGTGGGTATGGCTGCTGCTGCTGCCAGTGCGGCTGCCAACGCCACGGCGCAGATGAGTGCGGGACCGGACCGGTTCACGCGGATCATCGGCATCGATCCCGAGACTGAAAAGGTCCTCTACGGTCTGGGATATTCGCATTATTCGGACATTGCGCAGTGGACAGCGGCGGATGTCGAGCGGGTCGAGGCGGCACTGGGGCGCCCGGGTCGCGTGGGGTTGGATAACTGGATTGAACAGTCCCGCGTGTTGGCAAGGTATGCGGGCGAAACCGTTGAAGCGCGGCCCGTGCGTCTGGCGGATGCGATCCGCGAGAACAAAGCGTCCAAGCCTTCGGAACCGGCTGCGGCTAGAACCGATATGGCAGGCCTGCGGTCTGTTCGATCGCAGGCCTTGCGCGGCGAGGGGAGCGCGGTGGGTGATCGCGTTGACGATTTGAAGCGGATACGCGGCATTGGCGTGCTCATCGAGAAGCGTCTCAACGCCCTTGGCATTACGTCTTACGAGCAGGTCGCGAATTGGATGAAAACCGATATCGATAGCATCAGTTCCCAACTTGATTTCCGGGGTCGCATCGAGCGCGAGAACTGGGTTGAGCAGGCGCGCATTCTGGCGTCGGGCGGGCAGACGGAGTTTTCGCGCCGCGTCGACCGGGGTGAAGTCGAGTCCAGCAAGGATAGCTGAAACTACGCCGCGTCAGTTCGGTCGAGAAAACTGCGGACCTCGTCGATGGAGGACTTGTCGCGCAGCCAAGGCGCGTGACCTTGGCCGGGAATGGTGAGTTCCGTGAGGTCCGGGTGGCGTTGGCGCATCATGCCGGCTGTGGCCGCCGACAAGAGATCGGAATTTTGTCCGCGGATGACCATGATGGGGGTCCGCTTCAATGCATCGAACTGTGCCCACAAGGGCGGGATCGGTCCATCGATCGCGGAAAAGGCTTGGCCCAATTTGGCGTCGTAACCGGGGGCGGGCCGCCCGTTTTTTTCATTGAAAAGCTGGCGGGCAATCGGTTCCCATTCCGTCTCCGCGACTGCGGTGAACGCGCTGGCGTTCATGTCGCGAACCATGCTGGCTGCCTCTTTCCAATCGCGCGGCAGCGGCGTACGGCCGACATAAGATGCAATGCGAGAAAGTCCGTCGCGCTCAATGACAGGGCCGATGTCGTTCAGGATGACGGGACCTAAGAAGCTGGGTTGGGCTGCTGCCATGACCATGGCGATGAGGCCGCCGCGAGAGGTGCCGAGAATGGCTGCGCCTTCCAGGCCGCGCGCCATCATGAAGTCGAGCGCATCCTGCATTTCGCATGGAACGGTATAGTTGCGCCAATCGCTGTCGTGCTCCGATAGGCCACGACCACGGCTGTCGAGGGTGAAGACGTCGCGTGCGCGCTGGCCTTGCGACAGGTCACTGGCGATTTCGTGGAAGTCCCGGCTGTTGCGCGTCAGGCCGGCGAGGCAAAAGACGGGACGCAGGCGTTGGCTTGCAGATTCGGGCGAGGGATGACGGGGGCGATAGTGGCGGGCGTAGAGCTTCAGGCCATTGCGCTGGGTGAAAAAAATTTCGTCGAAGCGCTGCGGCGCGGCTGTCATGTTTTGTCCCCCGACATTTAGGTGTTGCGCCTGATCAGCCGTCTGATGCTGCGGCGTCGCGTTCGTCCGGTTTGGCGCTAGGCGGGGCGACAGTGCCACCCGCGACGCGGGCCCGCATCAGATCCTTTTCCAAGCGAACAGCCACGTCTTCTTCGCCAAGACGTGCGCGATACACCTGCACATTCGCGAGGACCTTGGCAACGTACTCGCGTGTTTCCTGGATCGGAATTCGTTCGATCCAATCGATGGGTTCGATTTTGGGGTCGCGGGGGTCGCCGAATTCGCGGATCCATTGACGGGCGCGGCCGGGACCAGCGTTGTAACCCGCAAGTGTGAGAATGTAGGAGCCGGTGAAATCCTGCATGCGGTCGCCGATGTAGGCGGAGCCCATCATCGTATTATAGGCGGGGTCGGAGAGGAGGCGCTTGATATCGCATTTGATCTTGTAGTCCTGACAAACGTGCTTGGCCGTGATGGTCATGACCTGCAGCAGACCTTTGGCGCCGGCCCCTGATACGGTGAGCGAGTTGAACTCGGTTTCCTGGCGGGCGATGCCGAGAAGGAACGCTGTTTCGGGCGGTTTGCGCAGCGGCGAATAGGCCGGGAAGGGATGCACGGGATAGGCGTAGTAGAACAGGTTTTTGTTGGCGGCGATGCCGGCTTTGCCTGTGCGGACGGCCGACTGCGTGTCGCCGATTGCTTCGGCGAGATGGGCGATCAACGCGAGTTCGGCCTCGCTCTTGAGGAAGAAGCGGAGCTGGACGAGGAAGACGCGGCTGATCGATACGTCGAGCTTGGCTTTGTGCGCGATGACGACGGCTTGGGCGGCGTCGAGGGTGTTGAATTTTTCCGTTTCATCGGGCGTTGGGCCGGCGGGCGGCGTGATGGGAAAGCTCTTGCGGCCGGGTTCCAGTTTTTGCAATGCGAGCAGGCCGTGGAAGGTGTCCCGGTCGCGGGTAGCTTCTTTGTAGGCCGCCATTGCGGAGGTTTGATCTTTCAGCGCTTCCGCCGTGCGGCCAACCCAATAGTGGGCTTTGGCGCGGCTCAGCGGCCCGTCGGCTGCCTTTTGCATCGTTTCGAAGTGCGGTTTCGCCTTTGATGGGTCCTTCAGGTAACGCAGCGCGAGCCAACCGGCCATGAAGGACTGGTCTTTGAGCGGGTTGACGGTGAGGGGGCCGGGGTTGCGGACGATGTCGTAAGCCAGCTTCGGATTACCTTTGCGCAGAGACGCATAAGCGAGTGTCCGGCGTTCGATCCACCATTCGTCATTGTTGTTGACGGCGCTGGGTTGGGTGGGGACCGTCGCCATGATTTTGGCGGCCTCGTCGATTTTTTCGGCGCGGCGTAGAGCCTGGATCTTGTGGAACGTGAAGCCCCAATCGGTGGCATCGCCGGCAGGGGCGGCTTGGATGAGGCCGAGAGCGCCCTTTTGCTGCATGAACACGGCGAGGCGGGCGTCGGCGCGCTTGCGTTCGGCTTCGGGCAGCAGAGCGATGACACGCTTGGCGACCGCCGAGCGGCTGTTGCGGTCGTCCTTCCAGCGGACGTCATCGATGATGAGGCGATCGAGGCGCGCTTTGTGATCGGCGAGTGTGAGGAGGGATCCGAAACGGTCGAGAAAAGGCTTTTCGAATTTTGCGGCGAGAGACATCTCTCGCCACACCTTGACGGCGTATTTGCGCGCTTCATCCGTTTTGCCCTCCGCAAGATAGGACGACGCAAGGCTTGCAAATCCGGCTCCGTGGTCGGGGCCGCCAGCAGCAAAGGCCGAGCGAATGCTGTTCGGGCTGCCGCCACCGATAAACAGTGCCTCCTCGTAGCGCTGTGTCAGGAGCCGGCGTTCGGGCCATGCGGGGTTGCTGTCGAGAAAGGTCCGGTAGTCGGCGGCGGAGCCATAGCCGCTGCGCAGGCGGTGCCAGGTGGCAAGTTTGGCGGCGACGGGATTCGCAATCCGGGCGCGGTGTTGGTCGCCGTCTTCAGGTTTGGCGGCGCTGTATGACTTTACGGCTTCGCGGAGAGCGGAGGCATCGGCGTCAGAAATCTTGGTGGCGAGCAAGGGCGCGATGGCTTTGTCAAACCGGGCGGTGTGGGCTGCCTCGTCGGTACTGGGACTGTGGGGGCTGGGCAGGACGGGACGTAGGGAGGGCTCGGCTTGGGCTTTCAATGCGGGTGAGGCGGGTTCCGCTGCGGCTGGTTGACTGAGATGAGACAAAGTGGCTGTGGCAACCCCAGCTAGCGCTGTTAGCTGAACGAATGTCTTGAAAAATCTAAGCAATGATTGTCCCTTCCCGCCGTGGCCGGGTCTGTCCCGTCCGCCGATGCTGTCGCCTTGCAGCCGTCCATCCGACCGCCTAATGTCGCGGCACTCGACCCGGCAGCTACCCACGCGCGCCGCGGTTTCTCGTTGTCAGGTAACGTAACAACCGGGTTGGCCCTCTTCAAGGCGAAGACGGCCCGGCACGGGTGTTTCCCGATCCACGGGTCATTTCCAGAAAACCTCGTCCAAGCTCAGACTTGGACTCGACGCGCGACAGGATAGAGGCATGTTCAAGGGGTCGCTGACGGCGCTCATCACACCGTTCAAGAACGGTCAACTCGACGAAGACGCGTTGGCGCGTTTCGTCGACTGGCAGATCACGGAAGGCACGCACGGTCTGGTGCCGACCGGAACGACCGGGGAGAGCCCGACGCTCGACTACGACGAGCACAAGCGGGTCGTTGAGATCACTATCGCGGCGACGCGCGGCCGGGTGCCCGTGATGGCGGGGACGGGTTCGAACTCCACGGAAGAGGCGATCGAACTTTCGACGCATGCGGAGAAGGCCGGGGCATCCGCGCTTTTGATCGTGACGCCCTACTACAACAAGCCAACGCAAGAGGGGCTGTATCAGCATTACAAGGCGATCAACGATGCGGTGGGTATTCCGATCTTCATCTACAATATTCCGCCGCGATCGATCGTCGATATGTCGGTTGCGACCATGGCCCGGTTGTTTGAGTTGAAGAATATCGCCGGCGTGAAGGATGCGACGGCTAATCTGGCGCGCGTTTCGCAACAGCGCGCAGCCATGGGGCCGGACTTCATTCAGCTATCGGGTGAAGATGCCACCGCTCTCGCCTTCATGGCGCATGGCGGACACGGTTGCATTTCCGTGGTCTCGAATATTGCGCCGCGGTTGTGCGCAGAGTTCCAGACGGCCTGTCTGCGCGGGGATTTCAAGGCGGCGTTGGCGCTGCAAGACCGTTTGATGCCGCTGCACGATGCGATGTTCTGCGAGACCAATCCGGGGCCGGTGAAGTATGCCGCGTCGCGGCTGGGTCTGTGCTTGCCAGATATGCGGCTGCCGATGGTTCCGCTGACCGAGGGTGCGCGCAACTGTGTCGACGAGGCCATGGTGAAGGCTGGTCTGTTGACGGCGGCGGCTGCCGCGTGACGCGACGAAGCGGGCAAGGATTGTAGCGATATGGCGGCTGCCAAGGATGACGGGCGTAAGACTGTCGCCGAAAACCGGAAGGCACGGCACGAGTTCTTCCTGACCGACACCTGGGAGGCCGGCATTATGCTGACCGGCACGGAGGTGAAATCTCTGCGCAAGGGGCAGTCGAACATCGGAGAGAGCTATGCCTCTTTCGAGGATGATGGGCTCTACCTCGTCAACTCCTACATCCCGGAATACAACAAGGCGGGCCGCTTCTTTCAGCATGAGCCGCGGCGCAAACGGCGTCTTTTGCTGCACAAGGCGGAGATGGCCAAGATCTTCCAGGCCGTCGAGCGCAAGGGCATGACGGTGGTGCCTGTTGAGATGTATTTTAATGCGCGGGGAATTGCGAAACTCAAGTTGGCGCTGGCGGAAGGCAAGAAGCTGACGGATAAGCGCCAGGACGCGGCCAAGCGCGATTGGCAGCGGCAGAAGGCGCGGATTATGCGCGACAAGGGTTGATTGCCGGGGTTGACGGCGGTGGCGCCGAACCTGATGGATGCTGTTTGAAGCGACGTGAAACCGGCGTCCTGGCCTGGTTGAAGGATAACGATCGATGAGTGAGTGGCCGTACCCGGCTCCGGCGGATGACGGAGGGGCAATACATCTGGTCTCGGGCGCGCCGTTGCCTGATTTCGAACTTCCTACGACAACGGGTGACCGGCTGTCGCTGGCGCGGGTGAGTGGGCTCAGCATCGTGTTTGTCTATCCGTGGACCGGAAAGCCCGGTGGGGCCAATCCCCCCGGTTGGGATCGAATCCCCGGCGCGCATGGATCGACGCCAGAGGCGCAGGGCTTCCAGATGCTTGCGGAGGACTTTCAAGCGCGCGGTATTCAGATCCTCGGGCTCAGCACACAGTCGCGCGATTGGCAGCGGGAGTTTGCGTCGCGGATTGGCTTGACCTATCCGCTGCTCAGTGATGCGGAGTTCAAGGTGGCGGACGCGCTGCGGCTGCCGCGGTTCGAGGCCGGAGGTGAGACCTACCTCAAACGGCTGACGCTGATGTGCGCCGATGGTCAAATCGTGCGCACGTTTTATCCGGTGCATCCGCCGGACCGGCACGCTGCTGATCTCTTGGCGATGCTCTAACGCGCGTCCGGCTACATGATGTCGCCGACGACGTCTTCGGCCGAGTAGCCGAGTTTCTCCAGTCCTTCTTCGAGATAGTCGGCGAGTAGGGGCATGCCGAGCAGATACTTGGAGGTGGCGTTGGCGCGCTCGGAGCGCGCGGTCTCCATGGCTTCGGTGAATTCTTCGGCCTCAAAGGTGCCGCGACCAACCCATGCGAGGGCCACGAGGGCTGCCTGTTCGTCATCGTTGAGAGCGCCGATGAAACCGGCCAGTTCGTCCGCTGTTGGATCATCGGCGAAGTCTTCGAGGATTGCGGCGGGGTCTTCCTCGGCGTCGCCCTCATCGGTGGTGTCGTTCCAGGCTCCGACCTTGGCGCCGTATTCGCGGGCCTTGACGATCACGTGGCCGACCTTTTCAGGTGCGATGCCAAAATCTGTAACTGGTTCCGATGACTCGTGGCGTTTCATGGGCGCTTCCTCGACCTCGCTTTTGAGACGCTAACATGCCGGATGTGTTCTGCACACGATGTGGCGTGGATCAAAAATTCAGGTGTGGCCAATGCTGGCCCGGATGGCGTGGAACACCGAATGAAACATGGTTTCGGTTAAGCGGCCGGTGTTGGTGTTGTAGCGCGAGCAGTGAAAGCTATCAAAAAGGGATAGGCCTGGGTCAATGGAATGTCGCGCGCCATGCGCAAATGGGTGAGCAGATTTTTTCAGGCTGAGCGTCGAGAGCGTCTGATCGTGAGCGATGCGGCCGAGGGCGAGGATGGCGCGCAGGTTGGGTAGAGCGGCGAGGCGGGCCGCGAAGTAGGGCCGGCACGTCGCGATCTCTTCGGGTGTGGGTTTGTTTTCGGGCGGGACGCAGCGAACGGCATTGGTGATCATGCAGTCAACGAGGGTCAGGCCATCGGCGGGATCGGCTCTGTAGGTTCCCTGGGCGAAGCCGTAGCTGAGAAGCGTGCTGTAGAGTAATTCGCCTGCGTAATCGCCGGTGAAGGGCCGGCCGGTGCGATTGGCGCCTTTCAAACCGGGGGCGAGGCCGACGATGAGCAGGCGCGCGTCGTCGCGTCCGAATGATGGAACCGGCGCATTAAACCACACCGGCTCTGCCTTGCGGTGGTGATCAAGGAAGGCCGCCAAGCGTGGACACCGGCGGCAGTCGCAGGGTGCCTCGGGTGTAAAACCCCGGGACTCGGCCGGCGAGCGCGCGACGTCGATGCTGGTGGGGCGGCGTGGCATGACCTGTCATGCCACGCCGAGCGCCCTCTTACACTTCTTCTTCAGAGACATCGTAGTCTTGGAATGATGTCCGTGGGCTAGCCGGAGCCGTGCTCGAGGGCCGGCTGCCACTGTAGGCGCGAGGTTCGCGGGCCGGCCGGGCGGCGGGGTCGCGTCCGATAACAGTTTCCAAGTCGGCAAGGTCAATGAATTGATCGGACTGGCGGCGGAGTTCGTCGGCGACCATCGGTTGTTGGGTTTGAAGGGTAGAGACGACGCTGACGCGCTTGCCGCGCTGCTGGAGGGCTACGACCAGAGGGCGGAAGTCGCCGTCGCCGGAGAAAAGAACGATGTGATCAAGGTTATCGGCCAAACGCATCGCATCGACGGCGAGATCGATGTCCATGTTGCCTTTGATTTTACGGCGGCCGCTTGCATCGGTGAATTCGCGCGCCGGCTTGGTCACCATCGTGAAGCCGTTGTAGTCGAGCCAATCGATGAGCGGGCGGATGGAGGAGTATTCCTGGTCTTCGACGAGGGCGGTATAATAGAGCGCCCGAATGAGTTGGCACTTGCCGCGGAAGTGCGTGAGAAGACGCTTATAGTCGATGTCAAAACCAAGCGCCTTGGATGTCGCGTACAGGTTTGCGCCATCGATGAACAAGGCAACTCGTTCGTTCTGGTAGAAATGCATTATCGCCGTACCTCTCGCGCGCGTTGCGCGCACTTGCTGTTGTGCTATTTTTTTGTTTGTCGTCGATAGGGCTGCCGCGGCATTCTAATGTCCGACATCACCGTTTGAGTGACCGATTGAACGGACGCCAAATCCATAGCCGATCACAGTCTCACCATTAACCCCTATAGGCCAACAAGTCCGGCGTGGCGAGTTTCTTTTATTCCTGTGAGGAATTAATTGCATCAATCCTAATGACTTACTCCGTATAGGCACAGAATGAGCGCTCTCGATTTACCAGGAGCAATCGTCCTTTGACTTGCGGGCGAGGTCAGCCTGTGGCAATAGCCTTGCACGTGGCTGGCGGGCGATCCGCGCGGCCCTTTGTCTGTTTCCAAAATGACTACGTTGGACGACCCGGCTAAGTATTCTGCTGGCTGCAAGATCTGGGCGACAACGATCCGCCGCAGATTTTGTTCCGTGAAACCCAAACCTCGAGGACTTACTCAGGATGGCTCGCGTTACCGTCGAAGATTGTGTCGATAAGGTTCAGAACCGGTTCGAACTCGTGCTTCTGGCCGCGCATCGGGCGCGCAGCATTGCCAATGGCAGCCCGGTGACTATCGATCAGGAAAACGACAAAAATCCCGTGATTGCGCTGCGTGAGATCGCCGAGCAGGCCATTCCCCCAGACGACATGCGTGAGAGCCTGATCCACTCGATCCAGAAGAACGTGGAAGTCGATGAGCCGGAAGCGGGCGCTGCGCCTCTTCTGGCCATTGAGCGGCGCTCTCCCATTCTCGGTCGCGACGATCCGTCGAGCGATATGCAGGTCGACGTCATGACGGAAGAGCAGTTGTTGCGCGGACTGGAAAGCATGACGCCGTCGGAGCCGTCGTCGGCTGGGACGGGGCCGGCCAACCCGCGCGAGCGCGGCCGTTAAACCTTCCGCCGGGGCCCTACAACTCCGGCTTCTTTCATGATAATCGCCGCGCGCACGCCTTATAAAAGGTTTGCCGCGGCGTTTTCGTTTAAGCTCCTGCCCACGGCTATCCGAGGACCCATTCGCCGCCATGATGCGCCAATACGAACTCGTTGAACGAGTTCAGAAGTACGATCCGAAAGCCAGCGAGGCGCTGCTAAACCGCGCCTATGTCTATGCCATGAAAGCGCACGGGCATCAAAAGCGCGCATCGGGCGACCCGTATTTTTCGCATCCGCTCGAAGTGGCGGCCATTCTGACGGACTTGAAGCTCGACGACGCGACTGTGGCGACGGCGCTGCTGCACGATGTGATCGAGGATACGGATGCGACGCGGGCCGAGATCGATCAGTTGTTCGGGCCGGAAATCGGGGCGCTGGTCGATGGGCTCACCAAGATCAAGCGGCTCGATCTGGTCTCCAAGCAGACCGAGCAGGCGGAGAATTTTCGCAAACTGTTGATTGCCATTTCAACCGATATTCGCGTGCTGCTCGTGAAGCTCGCCGACCGGCTGCATAATATGCGCACGCTGGAGCACATGAAGCCCGGCAGCCGGCAGCGCATTTCGGAAGAGACGCTCGATATTTATGCGCCTCTGTCGGGGCGCATGGGCATGCAGGCGATCCGCGACGAGCTTGAGGATCATGCGTTTCGTTGGTTGCATCCGGACGCCTACAAGGCGGTGACCGACAAGCTCGTGGAATTGAGGGCGAAGAATGAAGGGCTGGTCGAGGACATCGAAGGCGCGCTGACGGCCAAGTTGGTGGAAGCCGGGATAGACGCCAGTGTGTCGGGGCGGGAGAAGAAGCCGTATTCGATCTGGCGGAAGATGACGAACAAGCAGATTTCGCTGGAGCAGCTGTCGGACATCTATGCGTTCCGGCTGACGACGAAGGATATCGCGGACTGCTATCGCGTGCTGGGCGTGGCGCACACGACGTGGCGGGCGGTGCCGGGGCGGTTCAAGGACTACATTTCGACGCCGAAGCAGAACAATTACCAATCGATCCACACCACCGTGGTGGGCCCGCGTCATCAGCGCGTGGAATTGCAGATTCGCACGCAGCTCATGCATCAGGTGGCCGAGTACGGTGTGGCCGCACACGCGCTGTATAAAGATATGACCAAAGGGGCGATTGCTGCCGGCTCCATGACGTCGCTCGACGACAAGGAGCATGGGCCGTACGTGTGGCTGAGGCGGATGGTCGAGACGTTGCTGGAGGGATCGAATCCGGAAGAGTTTTTGGAGCACACGAAGCTCGAGCTGTTCCAGGATCAGGTGTTTTGTTTCTCGCCGAAGGGCCGTCTAATCGCTCTGCCGCGTGGGGCGACGCCGCTCGACTTTGCTTATGCGGTGCATACAGACGTCGGAAACGCGGCGGTGGGGGCGTACGTCAACGGCCGCCATGTGCCGATCGACACGCGGCTGCGGAATGGTGATGAGGTCGAAATTAGAACGTCGAAGGGGCACGTGCCGCCGGCGGCCTGGGAAAGTTTGTGTGTGACAGGGCGGGCGCAAAGCGCGATCCGGCGGGCAGCGCGGGAGGCTGTGCGGCGACAGTACGTGGAGTTGGGACGACGGCTGGCCATGGCGGCGTTTGAGGCCGCGCATGTGGCTTATTCGGACGATGCTGTTAAGCGCGTTCTTTCGAAGTTTCCGCAGAAGTCGATCGATGAGTTGCTGGCGGCCGTTGCACGCGGTGAGTTGCCGGCTGGCGATGTTTTGAAGGCGGTTTCGCCGGAGGCTGTGCAGGCGGCTGCGACGCAGAGCGTTCTGGAAAACCCGCTCAAGGGTTGGCTGGATCTGACGAAGGTCTCAGGGTTGCGCGTCAGGGCGCCCGCGCCTGGAGCGCCGACGGGGCAGCCGTCGTCGGCCATTGCGCTGCGCGGTTTGAAAGACGATGTGCCGGTGATCTTCGAGGAGGGCGGGGCTGTGCCGGGGGACCGGATCGTCGGCGTGCTTGAGCCGGGCACGGGTATCCGGATTTTCCAGATCCATTCGCCGCGATTGCAAGCCTACGAGCACCAGCGCTGGATCGATATGTCTTGGGACATCGATGCGGAGAAGCAGGAGCGGTTCCCGGCTAAGCTGAGTGTGACCGCTCCGAACCGGCCCGGCACGTTGGCTGCGATTGCGGATGTGATCGGCGGGGCCGGCGGCAATATCGACAACCTTAAAATGATCCGGCGCGCGTCCGATTTCACGGAATTGCGTATCGAGCTGGAGGTGTTCGACTTGGCGCATCTCAATCGAATTATCGGGGGGTTGCGGCAGACCGACATCGTGAGCACGGTTGACCGCGTTTTCGAGTAGGCCCGGCTGGTGGTGTTGCCGCTGGAAGAGTGATTGAACGACAGGGATCGTCATGGGCAGCCCGCACGACAGTTCAAATTTTTTACGCCTCGGCGTCAACATCGACCATGTGGCCACGATCCGGAATGCGCGTGGTGGACGGCATCCCGATCCGCTGCGAGCGGCGCATCTGGCCGTGGAAGCGGGGGCTGACGGGATCACGGCGCATTTGCGGGAAGACCGGCGGCATATTTCCGATCGCGACATCGCGCGGCTGAAGTCGGAACTGACGCGCCCGCTCAATCTAGAAATGGCGGCGACGGACGAGATGCTGGCGATCGCATTGCGGCATGTTCCCAATGCCTGCTGTCTGGTGCCGGAGCGGCGCGAAGAGCGGACGACCGAAGGTGGTCTCGATGTCGTTCGTGCCGGGGAGCCGCTCAAGAAGATTGTGCAAAGCCTGCGCGATGCGGGCATCCGCGTGTCGCTGTTCATTGAAGCCGATGCGCGCGCGATTGAAGCGTCCGCGCTGATCGGCGCCGACATTGTCGAACTGCATACGGGTCAGTATTGCGAAAGGGCGTTGGACGATGACGCCAAGGGCATCGCCAAGGAAGTCGAGCGGTTGCGCAAGGCGGCGGCTCTTGCCGACCAAGCCGGGCTCGAGGTTCATGCGGGACATGGGTTGACCTACAATACGGTGGCGGCGGTGGCGCGTATGCCGCAAATTGTGGAACTCAACATTGGCCACTTCCTCATCGGAGAGGCGATCTTCGGGGGGCTGCATTCAGCCATCCGGCATATGCGGACGTTGATGGATCAGGCGCGTGCCGAGCCGAAGCGTCCAATGGCTGCGCAATGATCATTGGGATCGGAAACGATATCATCGACATCCGGCGGGTCGAGAAGACGCTGGCTCGGTTCGGGGACCGGTTCGTGTCGCGGGTGTTTACCGATATCGAGCGGGCAAAATCCGACCGCCGGGCTCAGCGCGCCGCCTCCTATGCAAAGCGGTTTGCTGCGAAGGAAGCGTGTGCGAAGGCCTTGGGGACGGGGTTGCGGCAGGGTGTTTACTGGCGCGACATGGGCGTCGTTAATCTGCCAAGTGGACGGCCAACCTTAAAATTAACGGGCGGAGCTGCGGCCCATTTGGCGTTGCTGACACCGGATGGCTACGACGCACGCATCGATTTGACAATAACAGATGATTATCCGTTGGCGGAAGCCGTTGTAATCATTTCCTGTCTTGCGACCAAGGTCGAGCAACGAGGCTAATGCTGGCGGGTCAGCCGGGAGAATGCCTCGATTTGCGCAGAGAACAGCGAAAAGGTATAGCGGGCCCCTGATTTACGCGCTTGGCCGGACCGGAGAGCTCACGGGGGGGCTTATCGGCCGGCGGCATTGGAGAGAACATGGCGTCCAATTCGAATGCGCGGTCGTCGCGCTACTACGGGATGCGGGATACCATTGTGGTGGTCCTGCAGGCCTTGGCGATCGCACTGTTCGTGCGCGTGTTTTTCTACCAGCCGTTCAACATCCCGTCGGGATCGATGAAAGAGACGCTGCTGGTTGGCGATTACCTCTTCGTGTCAAAGCTCTCCTACGGCTACAGCAAATACTCTTTCCCATTTTCGCCAAACCTTTTTTCCGGCCGGTTTTTTGCATCCGAGCCGGAGCGCGGTGATGTGGCGGTGTTCAAGCTGCCGCGGGACAACTCGACCGATTACATCAAGCGCGTGATCGGGCTGCCAGGTGATGAAATCGAAATGCGCGGCGGACAACTGGTGATCAATGGAACGCCAGTGCCGAAAGTGGCTAAGGGTGTCTCTGCGACGGTGGACGACGACGGGATGCCGATTGAAATTCCCTCGTTCACAGAAACGCTGCCGAATGGTGTGGTCTACACCGTGCTCGACGCGCAACAGAACGGTCCGTTCGATAACGTCGGGCCCTACAAGGTGCCGGCAGGTCACTATTTCATGATGGGCGACAACCGGGACAACTCGACGGACAGCCGGGCGCGGAGCCAGGTGGGCTACGTGCCGTTTGAAAATTTTGTCGGGCGGGCAGAGATCATTTTCTTCTCGGCCGCCGTGGATGAGCCCGACGCGCTGAACTGGACAAGCCCGTGGACATGGCCGTTCGATGTGCGCTGGAGCCGGTTCTTCAATCTCGTGCGCTGACGGGGCCCTGGTGTTCAAGGCCCGCAGATACAAGGATCTCGAGCAGAGGCTCGGTTACAAGTTCAAGCGCGAACAGTCTTTGGAGTGCGCATTGACGCACGCGAGCGTGCGTGGAGGCAAGCCCGTCCGGGCCGACAACGAGCGGCTGGAATTTGTCGGGGATCGCGTTCTGGGATTGGCGATCGCGGGGTTCTTGAACGCCACGTTTCCGTTGGCGAAAGAGGGCGAGCTGGCGCGGCGCTACAATAGCCTTGTTCGCGGCGAGACGTGCGCCCGCATCGGGCGTGATTTGGGGATCGGTCCGCGGCTTGTCTTGTCGGATGCGGAAGCATCAAGCGGTGGACGTGATAAGGATACGATCCTGGCGGATGCGGTCGAGGCCATTTTGGGTGCGATCTATGTCGAGGCCGGGTTCGATACGGCGCGGGATGTGGTTTTGCGGTTGTGGTCGCCGCTGTTGACGGATCAGAAGCCGCAAATGGTGGCGGCCGATCCCAAAACGGCTCTGCAAGAGTGGGCGCAGGGACGCGGATTGAGCCTGCCGCAGTATTCAGTGGTTTCGCGCGAGGGCCCGGATCATGCGCCGATGTTCACGGCGGAGGTTCGGATCAAGTCGCTTGAGCCGTCGCGGGGCGAAGGGGCCTCGAAGCGGCTGGCAGAGCAAGCGGCGGCGTCGAGTTTGTTGGAGCGTGAAGGCGTGATCGAGCGGAGCGGACATGGTTGAGGATGGCATTCAGCCGGGCGGCGAGGGTGGACCGGAGCCAACGCGCTGCGGTTTTGTCGCTGTGATTGGCGTGCCGAACGCGGGCAAGTCGACGCTCGTCAACCAGATGGTGGGCGCCAAGGTGTCGATCGTCTCTCATAAAGTGCAGACGACGCGGGTGCCGCTGCGCGGGATTGCGCTGGAGGGGAAAAGCCAGCTCGTTTTCATCGACACACCAGGAATCTTCAGTCCAAAGCGGCGGCTTGACCGGGCGATGGTTCAGGCGGCGTGGGGCGGGGCGCACGATGCCGACATCGTGGTGATGCTCGTCGACGCTGCGAAGGGTGTTGATGAGGATTTGGAGCGCATTCTGGCAAAGCTCTCGGAAGCGCCGCATCCAAAAATTCTGGTGCTCAACAAGGTGGACCGGGTGAGCGACAAGGATCGCTTGTTGCCGTTGATTGCGAGGCTGTCGGAGAAGCAGACTTTCGACCGGGTTTTTCTGATCTCGGCTCTGGATGGCAGCGGAGTGGCGGATCTGAAACGCTATCTGGCCGAGCGGATGCCGCTAGGGCCGTGGCACTATCCGGAAGATGAGATCTCAGACGCGCCGCTGCGGATGCTGGCCTCGGAACTGACGCGGGAGAAGATCTACGAGTATTTGCACGAAGAACTGCCGTATTCGACGACCGTGGAGACGACCGACTGGAAAGCGTTCAAGAACGGGTCGGTGAGGATCGAACAGACGATCTACGTCGAGCGGGATAGCCAGAAGGCAATCGTGCTCGGCAACAAGGGACAGACGATCAAGCGGATATCGAGTTCATCGCGCAACGAACTGGCGAAGATCCTCGAACATGATGTGCACCTCTTCCTGTTCGTGAAGGTGCGCGAGAACTGGGGCAGCGATCCGGAGCGGTATCGCGAGATGGGCCTCGACTTCCCGAAGGAGTAAGCGCGGCTTGCATCCACGGTCCGCTGCCGGGTAAGGCTCGCTTATGGAATGGTCGGACGAAGCAATCATCCTCAGTGTACGGACCCACGGTGAGACGGCGGCTGTGGTCGATCTGTTCACGCGGTCGCATGGGCGGCACGCGGGGTTGGTGCATGGCGGACGCTCGCGCAAGGCACGCCCGACGCTTCAAATGGGCAACCACGTCGATGCAACGTGGAAGGCGCGGTTGTCTGAGCATCTGGGGCATATGACGGTTGAGTTGCGGCGCGGGTATGCCGCGTCCGCGATGGAGGATGCGGCGGCGCTGTCGGGGATGACGTCGATGTGTGCATTAGCGCGGCTGTTGCCCGAGCGCGATCCGCATCCGGCGCTCTACGAGGTGACCCTGTTCGTTTTGAGCTTTCTTGATGATCCCACCGTTTGGCCGGCGCTGATGGTGCGCTGGGAATTGGCGCTGTTGCAGGAATTGGGTTTCGGTCTGGATTTGTCGGCGTGCGCGGCGACGGGGGGGAACGATCAGCTGATCTATGTCTCGCCGAAGTCGGGGCGAGCGGTGTCGGCGTCGGCGGGTGAACCTTATAAGGATCGTTTACTGGCGCTGCCGCAGTTTCTGACTTCGGCGCGCGATCGGCATGCAACGCGCGAAGACGTCGAGGCGGGGTTTGCGCTCACGGGATTTTTTCTGGAGCAGCGCGTGTTGGCGCCCAAGGGCGACACGTTGCCGGAGCCGCGCTCGCGGATCATGACGCATATCGAGCGGTCGTAGACTTTCAATCCAGCGTGGCGCGCTTGGAGAGTTCGACCTTGAGCCCAGCTTTGGTATCCGATTTCAGAGTGTAAACGGTCTGATCGGCGGCTTGGAAACTGGCTGCGACCTTTTTGGGGCCAGCTTTGATGAAATCGAGTGCGCCCGGTGTGCAGGCGGTATGGGTCACGCTCATTGAGGGGCTCAAGTCATGTGTTTCGCCGCTGAAGGTATAGGCGACGGGGACGCCGGAGGCGTTGGCGATCTGGAAGGTGAATTTTTCCGACTGGGGCCGGCCGAAGACCTGCACGGTGATGTACTTGGGATTTTTGTCGGGTGCCTGGACCACGCCGACGCCGATTTCTGTGTAATGGGGTCCGAGTAGGTTCTCCTTGTGCCCGGGTGAATTGATCCAGCCTTCGAGCGTTTGTTGGGCTAACGCCTTCGTTTCGAAGCCGCGGCTGTCGAGGTTCATGGCGAGGTTTTCGCCGATAGAGCACCACTGGTAGCCGGAGGAGGAGGCGCGGGTTCCGACGTCGCGGTTGTCGGCGGTGTGGGAGAAGGCGTTGTTCTTGGCCAGATAGGTGGCGTAGGCGCGGGCGGTTTTGGACAGCGCGGGGCTCGCCGTCACTTGCCCGAGCCTATTCTCGCGCCGAAAAGCGTTGGTCATGTCGATCACGACCTGTTCGACGGCTGGAATGTCGGGCAGCGGCATGGCTGGCTTGGTCTCTCCGGTTGTGGTGCAAGGCTACCGAAACGCGAACAAGTTGGCAAAATTCGGCTGTTGAAGGCGCAACCATTGGGGACATGTGGCGGCCCGGCACTTGAGGGGCGGGGCTCAGTCCAGTAACCACGGCACATGACAAAACATTCGATTCCGTCGTCCGGGGAAGGCCCCATCGAGCCCGTCAATCTCAAGGACGCGCTCGAGGAACGCTATCTCGCCTACGCGCTCTCGACCATCATGCACCGGGCGTTGCCCGATGTGCGCGACGGGTTGAAGCCGGTGCACCGGCGTATTCTTTACGCGATGCGGCAGCTGGGGCTTGACCCCGAAGGCGGGTATCGCAAGTGCGCGAAGATCGTCGGCGAGACGATGGGCAACTACCATCCGCACGGCAACCAGGCGATCTATGACGCATTGGCGCGGTTGGCGCAGGACTTTGCGGTGCGTTATCCGCTGGTCGACGGGCAGGGCAACTTCGGCAACATCGACGGCGATAATCCGGCAGCCGATCGCTACACGGAAGCGCGGCTGACGCCGGTTGCAGCCGATCTTCTGGATGGTATCGACGAGGACACGGTTGAGTACCGGCCGAACTACGATGGGCGCGAGCAGGAGCCGTCGGTCCTGCCGGCAGCGTTCCCAAATCTGCTGGCGAACGGATCGGCCGGGATCGCGGTCGGCATGGCGACGAACATTCCGCCGCACAACGCGGACGAATTGTGCGCGGCGCTATTGTACCTCATCAAGCACCCGAACGCGACGGTGGAGAAACTGGTCGAGTTTGTTCCGGGGCCGGATTTTCCGACGGGTGGCGTGATCGTGGAGCCGCGTGCGGAAATCTTGGAAGCCTATCGCACGGGCCGTGGCGGGTTCCGGTTGCGCGCGAAGTGGGAGAAGGAAGAGACGGGGCGCGGTGGCTATCAGATCGTTGTGACCGAGATCCCGTATCAGGTGCAGAAGGCCAAGCTTGTCGAGAAGATCGCCGAGCTGATGACGGAGAAGAAGCTGCCGCTTCTTGGCGACGTCCGGGACGAGAGCGCGGAGGAAGTGCGCCTCGTTCTGGAACCGAAGGTGCGCACGATCGATCCGATGCTGCTGATGGAAAGCATGTTCCGGGCGACGGAATTGGAATTGCGCTTCGGCCTCAACATGAATGTGCTTTCGGCCGGGCAGATCCCGAATGTGCTGGGATTGAAGGATGTTCTGAAGCAGTGGCTCGAACATCGCGTCGACGTTCTCGTCAGGCGGTCGGAGTATCGCCTCAAGAAAATCGAGCATCGGCTGGAAGTGCTCGACGGATATCTGATTGCGTATTTGAACATTGACGAGGTGATCCGAATCGTCCGGTTCGAGGATGAGCCGAAGAAGACGCTCATTGCACGTTTTAAGCTGACGGACGTGCAGGCCGAAGCGATCCTGAACCTGCGCTTGAAGAGCTTGTCGAAGCTTGAAGAGGTCCAGATCAGGGCCGAGCACGATAAGCTGTCGAAGGAAAAGCGGCAGCTGCAGCAGCTCTTGAAATCGGATGAGTTGCAGTGGGAGCGCATTTCGGACGAGGTGAAGGCGACGCGCGAGCGCTATTCGAAGAAGACGGAGTTGGGGCGGCGCCGGTCGTCGTTCGCCGACGCGCCCGAGATTGCCATCGATCTCGAGGAGGCGCTGACGGAGAAGGAGCCGATCACCGTTATTCTATCCGAGAAGGGATGGATCCGCGCGATGAAGGGGCACCAGGACGATCTGTCGAAACTGGAGTTCAAGCAGGGCGATGGGTTGAAGCAGTCGATCAAGGCGATGACAACCGACAAGCTCATCCTGTTTGCGACGAATGGGCGGTTCTATACGCTGGATGCCGGCCAGTTGCCGGGCGGGCGGGGGCACGGCGAGCCTGTGCGGCTGATGGTTGATCTGGAAGAGAACCACGATTTCGTTGAGCTGTTCGTGCATGATCCGTCGCGCAAGCTGATTGTGGCGTCGAGCGGGGGTTATGGTTTCCTCGTCGCGGAAGAAGAAGTGATTGCCTCGACGCGCAAGGGGAAACAAATCCTCAACGTTGCGGATGACGAGGAAGCCGCTGTCGTCGTGCCGGCGGACGGCGATATGGTCGCTGTGGTGGGCGAGAACCGCAAGCTGCTCATCTTCAAGCTTGAGGATGTGAACGAAATGGCGCGTGGCAAGGGGACGATCCTGCAGCGCTTTAAGGATGGCGGGCTGTCGGACATCCGGGTGTTCAATAAGAAGGCGGGCCTGACATGGCTCGATAGCGCCGGGCGGACGTTCACGCTGCCGTGGAGCGACCTCAAGGAGTGGGCCGGCGAGCGGGCGCAATCTGGCCATATGGTTCCGAAGGGGTTCCCGCGGTCGAACAAATTCGGGCCGGCGTTCTAACCGGGGCTGCCGCTGTGACCGGGATGTCTGCGCACTGAAAAGGATGAGAGTTTTCCGAGCGCTGCCCTTGTCAGTTTGACGGGGGCTCGCTACGAAACTGTCATGGGTGCGTGGACGGGATGTTATGTCTTCATTGGGCGTGGGTTGCTCGCGGCGGTCGCGGCCGCCGGGATGATGGCGGCTATCACGGCCGCTCCCGCGCAGGAGGTTGTTCCCGAGGGACCCGTTTCCACGCCGCCGGCCGCCTCTGAGGCCGCCACACCCGCTGCGTGCACGAAGGCGGATTTCGAAACGGTGGTCGATCAGTCGGCGGGCGCCTTACGCGATCTGAATATTCAGAACCGGCCGCGTTTTCAGGAAAAGCTGCGCGCATTGCGAACGAAAAAGAACTGGACCGAAGATCAGTTCTTAAAAGAGGCTGTGCCGTACGTGAAAGACAATGCGATCGACTCGTTCGATCGCACGACGAACGAGCTCCTCAACAAGATCGCATCCATGGGGGACGAGGGCAGCGCGTCGGCCACGCCCGACTGTGGGCTTTATCAGGTCCTGCGCGGACACATGGATCAGCTGCTCAACACGCAAAATGCCAAGTGGGCCTACATGTTCCAGAAGATCGACGCGGAGTTGGGGGAGTAACTTCGCTCTACACCCGTTCCCAGCCGTTGGGGCCTAAGCGTTCTTGGGGGAGGAAGCGGGTTTTGTAGTCCATCTTGCGTGAGCCATCGATCCAGTAGCCGAGATAGACGTAGGGCAGGCCGAGGCTGCGGGCGTATTCGATGGTCTCAAGGATCATGTAGGTGCCGAGACCGCGACGGGCTTCGGTCGGTTCATAGAACGAATAGACCATTGAGATGCCGTCTGAGAGGCGGTCGCAGAGCGCGGAGGCAGCCAGGGGCCAGCGCTGCGGGTCGGTGAGGTGTGGCGTGTCAGCCGGCTTGATGCGGTACTCTGTGATCGCGGTTTCAATCACGCTTTCTTCGACCATCAGCGCATAGTCGAGCGCGCTCATGTCGGCCATGCCGCCGTCGGCGTGGCGGGCGTCGATATAGCGGCGGAAGAGGCTGAATTGTTCGGACGACGGCTGGGATGGGACGCGGCGGGACGCGATGTCGATGTTGTCGCTGATCACGCGGCGCATCGAGGTTGTTGGGCGGAATTCATCGACAATGACGCGCACCGATACGCAGGCGTGGCACCCTTCGCAGTAGGGCATGTAGGCGATGTTCTGGCTGCGACGGAAACCGCCGCGCAGAAGATTGTCGACGAGGGCCGGCTGCTTGTCGGCGGTGAGATGGGTGAAGAGTTTGCGCTCCAGCCGTCCCTGAAGATAGGGGCAAGGTTGGGCTGCGGTGACATAGAACTCGGGGAAATGCTTTCGCTGCTCGCTCATCGCCCGTCCTTAACGTCATGCCGGCCGGCGGCTCTGGTCCAAACTTGCTCACGAACCGGGAGGGTCGTCTCGGCTATGGGATGATACGTGAGCCAGGGCGGCATTCAAGCCGAACATGGCAACAGGTGTATGTGCCGAATTCGAATGTCCTTCAGAATACGGTGTTAATTGGCGGTTGCTGCGCGATGGTCATTCGTCGCGCTTCATTAGTCCGGCGGCTGCGGGCGGCGGTGCCGAGGACCGGCGCGGCGGCGTGCGCTCGTTGCCTGGATTTGCAGCAGATCCACCGGCGCCCGCCGGTGGGGGCGCGGACGAGCGACGGGGTGTTGGGGCGATCTGGTCATCGGTGACGTCCGGGCCTGGGATCGGCGCGGAGGATTGCGCGCTGGATGACTTGGTGCCGGATGACTGGGCGCTGGCCCGGCCAAGCAGATAGCCGACGTAGCCCGCGACCAAGGTGACAACGATCAGTTGGAGAAATTCTGTGGTGGGCATGTCGACCTCTGCTCGTGGACGGGCGCTAAGCGCCAGACTAGCCGCGACGAGGAGCGCCGCATAGGGGCGACGGGCCCGTTCTCGCGATCAACGGGCGGGCGAGATCGCCGAGGTTTCAAGGGCTGGGTCAATCGAGGCGTGGGTCAACCAGGCCATGGAGCCAACACCCAACGTTAGAATGAACAATCCGAGCAAGGCGCGGCGGAGGGCCCATTTGGCATCGAGCAGACGAGGGGTCGTCGTGACGGCGGTGGGGTTGTTCAGTTCGGTCATGATTGCGCGTGGTCCCCTCGTGCCTTCACGCGCGCCAACTGACTTGGCTGTGCTGCGCGCCGGCGAATGTCTTGATTGTGAAAATGTCGAAAGCTGGTGATTGCGAGGCGTTCACCGCGGCTGGCCTTGTCCCGTCAAGGCCTCACCGCGGAGCCGAAAGCCCCCATCGCGTACTTTTGGAAGAGCCAGCCTTGGGGGTCAAGGGATCGCCGGGGGCATAACTGTTTCTAATGGAATGCGTGGTGCGGCGGCCACGTTTGGCGGGAGGTTCTGTCCTCACGATTGGCGTTTCAGACGGCCGCCGAAGGCGAGAATGGCGGCGAGGGGGATGGCGAGGCCGAGGATGACGGCGATGACGACCAGGGCCGGGAGTTCGGCGTAGTTGCCGCGTTCGACGACAAAGACTTGGTTCAGATATTTGGTCGCGAGCTGGCCGGCGATAAGGGCCAAGTTCAGGAACGAGGCCATGAGCGCGAACCATACGGCGCGCTTGGCGGGTGGGGCGTAGATGGCAATGAGGGTGAGGAGGGGGACCATGCTGAGTTGTGCCAGGGGAGAGGCGGCGGCTGCGTCGATGACGGCGATCGTGCGGGCGCCGAAGCCGAACGTTTCCTGCGTCCAAAGGTCTGCGCGATAGACGAGGAGTAGATTTGGGATGGACAGGATGCCGCCGAGGATTGTCAGCCAGAGGAGAACGCGGGCGACGGGGAGGCGCGTGATGGCATCGGAGAGGAGCCATGCAGCGATGAGGGCGATGGCGGCGCCAATTTGACCGAGGATGCCGTAGAAGGCTTCGTCGAAGCCGAGCATATCGATGGTGAACCAGCGGTAGCCTTCGCCGATGCCGGGGGTGGCGCGGAAGAAAAAGATGATAAGGGCGGCGTAAAGGATCTTCAGGCGCGTGTTGGGATCGATGTCGCTGGTGACGTGACTGAGCATCGTGACAATGACGGCGAGCGACAGCAGGAACGTGATTTCCTGGGCGTAGGGGATTTCGTTGTAGCCGATCACAACGATCAGCGCGCCAAAGGCAAGGCCGCCGCCGAGAATGCGCCAATCGGTGGGGCGGCTTTCGCTGGATTCGAGGCGGACGAGTAGCGCGCCGCTGGCGGAGATCACGGGGATCACGAGACCGATGAGGAAGACGGCTTCGTAGGGGAGCACGTTGGCGAGGTAGCCGGCGAGTCCCGCGACTGAGAGGGCGCCGAAGGACAGGGCGAGACGGCCGAGGATCTGGACCATGCCGAGGTCTTGATCGATTTCGGATTGTGGGCGGGGCGTTCCGTCGGCTTCGAGGCGGGGGACGACTTCGGTGCTCATGGCGTCGGCCACGACATCTTGCAAGACGACGCCGATGACGGTGACGATCTGGGCGATGATGTAGAGCTGCTCGGGTGGGGCAAAGGTGAGCCACTTGCCAGCAGCACCGGCGAGCAGGAGGAGGCCTGTTGCGATGAGGGAGGCGCCGAGGAAGACGTATCCGCGGCGGCGGGAGCCCAGCAGGGGAACGGTATCGACGAGTTCGCCGAAGATCATTTTCACGGCCCAGGGCAGCGTTAGCCAGACGCCGAGTTGGGCGAGTGCCGCGGGCGAGAGCGTCAGTTCTTTCTTGACCCAGAAACTGTCGGCGACCGCGATGATGCCGAGCGCGCCATAGGCGAAATAGACCATTAGAAGCGGCAGGTATTGCGGGCGAAAGGCGCGGATGGGCGCGAGGAGGGCGCGGGTCAGACGGTCGCGCACGCGGTCGCCGAGGGAGTTGGGCAGGGTCGTATCGGTCATGAGGGTCCGATGTTGGGTGGGCGGGGCTGGAGGAAGGGCTAGAGCAGGGGGCGGGCTTCGCGCGCCATTTCGAGGGTCGCAGCGTAATCGACTTTGCCTGAGCCCAGAATGGGGATCTGTTGTGTCACGAGAAGGGCCTTGGGGACCCAGAGTTCGGCGAAGCCCTGGTCGCGGGCGTAGTTGGCAAGAGTTGCCTTATCGGCATCGGGTTTGTCGGTGACAAGGACGAGGCTTTCGCCGCGGCGAGGGTCTGGCAGCGAGACGCAGACGTGGGTGTTGTCTGGCCAGATCCCTGAGGCGAGTGCCTCGATCGCGGCGAGCGAGACCATCTCGCCGCCGATTTTGGCGAAGCGTTTGGCGCGGCCGCGGATGTGGATGTAGCCGTCTTCGATGGTGACGATGTCGCCGGTGTCGTGCCAGCCGTCGGGCGGGGGGACGATGACGCCAGGCGCGTTGGCCAGAATATAGCCCGCCATGACGTTGGGGCCGCGCACGAGTAGGCGGCCGCCTTCGGCGATGCCTTCGACGGGGGTTAGGCGGCAGTCGATGCCGGGGAGCGCGCGTCCGACGCTGCCGGCCTGCTTCTGCGCTGGGAGATTGCAGGAGATGACGGGCGAGCATTCGGTAGCGCCGTATCCTTCGAGGATCTCGGTGCCGCTGCGCGCCCACAGCGCGCGGGTTTGATCTTTCACGCGCTCGGCGCCGGCCACGATGTAACGCAAGCTATCGGTATCGCCGTCATCGGCGGCGCGCGCGTAGCCTTGCAGGAAGGTGTCGGTGGAGAGGAGGAGTGTGGCTTTGGTTTCCTTGATGAGTTTGGGGATCTGCTTGTAGTGCAGGGGGCTCGGATAGAGGACGGCCTTCATACCGTTGAGAAGCGGCATGAGCGTGCCGGCGGTGAGGCCGAAAGAGTGGAACATCGGCAGCGGGTTCATGGCGACGTCGGCGGCGGACAAGACGCCGTGGGCGTGCGTGAAAATCTGAGTGGC
>LNFM01002830.1_pt1 | contig 35656 bp, 28 predicted proteins | sample 596031 | NCBI WGS metagenome assembly LNFM01 (sample SAMN04254537, study PRJNA301005) | activated carbon metagenome | isolation source: dual media filters at the Ann Arbor, Michigan drinking water treatment plant | place: USA: Ann Arbor
CCGCCCCCCCGCCGGGAAGAATTCCCCTCCTCCCCGCAACTCCCTCCCATGCCCCCCGTGACGTCACCGGCCGAGCTCGCGGAGCGGAGCCTCGAGCTCGCGCAGATCTACCGCGCGCAGCGGGCCCACGTGCGGCAGCAGCTCCGGGGGTTCGGGGTGCGCGACGGGGCGCTCGAGGACGCGCTGCACGACGTGTTCCTCGTCGCGTTCCGCAAGCTCGGGTCCTACGAGACCGGGCGCGGGCCGCTGCGCGCGTGGCTCATCGGCATCGCGTGGCGCGTCGCGGCCGCGCATCGGCGGCGCGGCGCCCCCGGGGTCGAGCTGCGGGACGACGACGTCGCCAGCGACCTGCCCGATCCCGAGGCGTACGCCGCACGGTCCGAGGCCGCCGCGGTGCTCGATCGACTGCTGCGATCGCTGCCGCCCGAGCAGGCCGCCGCGTTCGTGCTCGCCGAGCTCGAAGGCCTGAGCGGCGCCGAGATCGCAGAGCAGTGGCACATCGCGCCGGCCACCGCGTACACCCGCGTCGCGCGGGCGCGGCTCAAGATGCAGGCCGAGCTCGAGCGCCACCGCCACGGACGACGGCCGTGGTGGGCGGTCCTCCTGCACCCCGGCGGCGGCGAGACCAGCGGCGTCACGCTCGCGGCGGCATTCGTCAGCATGCGCGTCCTCGCGGGCATCGTCGCCGCCCTCGTGGTCCTCGGCGGCGTCGCGTGGTGGCTCGGCCGCGGCGCGCCGACGCCCGACCTCGCCGCCGTCGCTCCGGCTGCGCCGACGATCGACCCCCGCCCGCGCGGCGCCGCCACGCCCGACCGCGACGACACGACCCGCGACTTCGGACCCCGCGCCCGCCTCGCGTCGATCGCCGGGCGCGTCCACGCGGTGACGGGCGCGCCCATCGCGGGCGCCGAGGTCTGCGTGTGGCCCGAGGTCGCCGAGCACGGCACCTCCACGCCGTCCTGCACGCGCAGCACCGCGGCCGGCAGCTACCGCATCGCCGCCATCGTGCCGTCGCGCTACCGCGTGACCGCGAGCGCGCAGGGGTTCGCGCCCGGCGAGGCCGCAGCGTCCACCGCACGCGGCACCAGCTCGCTGGCGTTGCGGGCCGGCGAGGCGCGCGAGGGCGTCGACATCGCGCTCGCGCCGGGCGGCGTCCTGCTGCGCGGCGTCGTGAGCGACGTCTTCGGCGGCGTCGTCGACGGGGCCCGCGTCGGCGTCACGCAGCACAGCGAGTTCACGCGCTTCGACGGCCCGAACTCGGGGCCGGGCGTGCCCGTCCACGCGACCACGGCGGCCGACGGCACGTTCCTCGCGTGGGTGGACGAGGGCGATCTCGACGTCACCGCCCGCGCCGAGGGCTACGGGGACGCGCGCGTCCGCGTGCGGGCGCCCGGACCCACGCTGACGATCTCGCTGCTCCCCGAGTCGACGCTCTCGGGCATCGTCGTCCAACGCGACACGCGGGCGCCCGTCCCCGGCGCGCGCGTCGTGCTGCGCTCGTGGTCCGAGACGACGTCGCAGGAGGAGACGGCCGCGTTCACCGACGACGACGGCCGCTTCGAGATCCGCGGCCTCGTGCCGGGCCGCTATCGCCCCGCCGCCTACGCCGAGGGCCTGCACGGCGAGTCCGCGAACAGCCACGTGCTCGAGCTCGGCGACGCGGTCGACGGCGTCGTCGTCGAGATGATCGCCGCGGCCACGCTGAGCGCGAGGGTCCTCGTCGCGCCCGACGACGCGCCCTGCCCCTCGGGCTCGGTGATGCTCTGGGATCACCGCGCCGAGATCGTCCGCACCGCCGTCATCGCGCCCGGCGGCGCCGTCACCTTCCCGGCCCTGGTGCCCGGCGACTACGGCCTCGTCGTCGCGTGCGACGGCCACGACAGCGCGAAGGTCCCGACGCAGATCGCCGTGCCCGAGGCCGGGACCTCGGACGCGGTCTGGAGGGTCGAGCGCGGCCGGGCGATCCGGGGGCACGTGCTCGATTCGCGCGGACGCCCGCTCGCAGGCTCCGTGATGGCGACCGCCGCGAGCGCGGGGCCCGACGGTGCGCCGCGCTGGGCGGCCATCGCCGACGACGGCAGCTATGCGCTCGAGGGCCTCGCGCCCGGCGACTACTCGCTGCTCGTCGACGGCGACGGGCCCGATCTCGAGGCCCGCACGACGATCGTGGACCGCGACGTCGTCGTCGATTTCGACGCGCCCGCGACGGTGCGGCTCGCGGGCGAGGTCCTGCGCGGCAAGGCGCCGGCCGCCGGCATCTCTGTGCGCGCCGTCCCGAGCGCAGCGTGGCTGGTGCAGACGACGTTCGCCGCCGACGACGGCACCTTCGCCTTCGCGGCCCTCGCCCCTGGTCGGTACCGCGTGCGCGCCGAGGACGAGCTCGGCAACGCGAGCGCGGAGGAGATCGTCGTGCTCGCGGCCGATCGCGATCCCGCCGCGCTCGAGCTGACGATGCCGCAGCCCCGCTCGATCCGTGGCGTCGTCGTCGACGGCGACGGCGGGCCCCTGCGCGACGCGCTGGTCTCGGCGCGCGCGGCCGCCTCGCTGACGACCGAGGCCTCGCGGCGGGCCGAGCTGCGCGCCGCGAAGGCCGGCGGCCCCGGCACGACGCTGACCGACGCGCGCGGCGAGTTCGTGCTCGCGGGCGTCGCGGCGGGCGAGACGTACACCGTCGTGGCGCAGCGTCGCGGCGGCGGCTCGGCCACGCGCGAGGGCGTGCAGGCCGGCGACCACGCGCGGCTGCAGCTCGCCGCGCCCGCGACGATCCGCGGCACCGTCCGCGCGCCGTCCGGGCCGAGCGCGCTGTGGGTCGAGCTCTACGCCGACGGCGGCCTCGTGCACCGCGAGGCGTTCGTGCTCGGCTCGGGCGCGTTCGAGTTCGACGACGTCGATCCGGGGGAGTACGAGCTCCGCGCGATCGCCCGCGAGGGCCGCGGCAAGGCGCGCGTCGTCGCGACGTCCGGCGCGACCACCCGCGTCGATCTCGAGCTCGTCGGCCACCGCACCATCCGTGGCCGATTCGTGGATCTCGAGACCGGCGCGCCGCTGCCGGGCCTATGGGCCCTCGTGACCGAGCAGGGGGTGTCGCCGCAGCGCATCGCGATCGCGGCCGAGCGCGCGATCCAGACCCGCACGCCCGGACTGCTGACCGGTGCGGACGGCATCTTCACCGTGCGCGACGCCCCGCCCACCACCGTCACGCTGCTCGCGATGTCCGCGGGCTTCCACTACGACGCGCCGGACGACGTGATGGAGGCGCTGCTCGTCCCGCAGTCCCAACCGCCCGACGAGATCGTGGACGTCGTCCTCGCGAAGCCGCGGCTGTCGTGGGAGGCCGCCGCGGGCGACCTCGGGTTCCAGCTGCGACAGGTCCCGCTCGCGTGCGACGAGACCCCGAGCGTGGCGACGATCGATGACGCCACGATCGCCGCCGGGCTCGTCGTCGGCGACGCCATCGTCACCGTCGACGGCCACGACGTCACGGACCTGCGCTGCTATCTCGTGCGCGCCCTGCTGCGCGTGCCACCGGGGACCGCGGTGGAGCTCGGTCTGGCGCGCGGCGAGACGGTGCGTGTGACGGCCGCCTCGGCCGAGTGACGGCCCCGCCTGCACGCCCCGACGAATGCGGGACGGATCGATCCCCGCCCCAGCATCTGGGGGCCGAGGAGACCGCTGGACCATGACTCGTACCTTGACTCGTACCTTGGCTCGTACTTCGAGAATGACCTGTGCCCTGGGTGTGCTCGCGCTGCTCGTGCCTGCGGCGTGCGATCAATCCAAGGGTGACTCGGGTGGGGACAACGACCTCGCGAACATCGGCGAGACCGACGCCCCGGCCGACGATGGCGCCGAGGGCAACGCCGAGGGCGGAACCGACGGCGGAACCGACGACGGCGCCGCCACCGACGATGGCGCCGGCGCGTGCGTGGACGACACCGACTGCCCCGAGGGCGAGGCGTGTCGCGACGGGATCTGCTTCGGCGGCGCGGGCGATGCCGGCGACTCCGGTGACGGCGGCGCCGAGGACGACGGCGGCGCGTGCGACCCCATGCTCGACCCCGAGTGCGGCGGTCAGGCGTGCGTCGAGGATGCAGACTGCCCGGTCGGCGAGAGCTGCCGCGAGGGGATCTGCGGACCCGGTGGCGGCACCGACGGCGGCGACACGGACGGTGGCGGCTCCGACGGCGGCGGCTCCGGCGGTGGCGCGTGCGACCCGGAGCTCGACCCCGAGTGCAGCGCCGAGTGCCTCGCGGACGAGGACTGCGCCCTCGGCCAGGTCTGCGTCGACAACCGCTGCCTCGGCTGACGCGCGTCGCGAGGATCCGCGCGGACGTCCAGACGCAGAGGGCCACCACCGACCCGCATGCGCGGCAAGATGGTGGCCCCACGTCGAGCCGCTACAGATGCCCGATCAGCTCGTCACACTCGGGCCGCGCGCCGACGTCGATCAGCCGTCCCACGGCCCCGTTCTTCAGCTTCACCAGGCACACCCCGGTGAGACGCCCGACGATCCGCAGCTTGCCCGACAGCTCGTCGATCACCGCCGCCTCCGCCGGCCCCGGGACGGCCTCGGGCGGCCACACCTGCACCGCCTCGGGCACGAGCTCGAGGGCGAACACGCCGGAGGGCTGCGAGGTGAACGTCGCCGACGCGATGCCACCCTGGAAGAACGCGCCGCCCTCCCCGTTCGCGCTGATGGACCCGAACGCGCCGTCCTTGCCGGATCGCTGCGCGAACAGGTCGCCGTCCTTGCCGTCGAGCGCGCCGGTCACGTCGATCTCCGCGAAGAACGTCCGCGCGAGCTGCCGGTCGCTGGTCACCACGCGCAGCACGGTGCGGCCGTCGGGCTCGACCGCGAGTGACGTCGTGCCGAACCGCTCGGTCCCGCGGACGTCGAGCACCGCGCTCGCGTAGTACGGCAGCGCGGCGATCCGCTGCAGATCGTCCGCCGACAGGATCCCAGCAGGGGCCGGGGGCGCTGCGATCTCGCACCACGGCGCCTGGCGGTCGACCTCGTCGGTCTCCTCGGCGTCGGTCTCCCCAACGTCCTCCACCCCGTCGGGGCTCGCCTGGCAGCCACCCAGGATTGCGAACGAAAGCACACCGATGATCGTATTGGTCTTCATCTTCATGGAGCCCTCCGTCCTCACGAGGTCCGCCGCACGCTGATGCGCAGGTCGGTGACGTTGTTGGTCTCATCGCGCTCGGACAACCCCGTGGTGATGTTCGCGGAGTCCGCGAGCAGCAGCACGCGGAAGCGGGTCCCGATCGACATCGCCGCGACGTCGGCGGGCTCGATCACGAGCTCGTCGACGCGGGTCTGGGTGTCGCCGATGTCGAAGCCACCGGCCACGCCGGTGCCCTCGGCGAGGTGCAGCATCACCCGGATGTCACCGGCATCGACGGTGGTGTCGGTCGACAGGACGCCGCGCACGTCGACGCCGCCGATGACCGCGTCGCCGTTGTTGAACACGGTGAAGCTCACCGGCACCCGGGTGGTCGTCCCGCTGGCCACATCGACGAAGGCACCCGCCGGCGGCGTCGGCACCAGGTAGCACGACGAGCTGCGCGCGTTGCAGCCCGGCATCGAGGTCACCGGACTGATCCCGATGTCGAAGCCGCTGGCGAGCCCGTACGCCCGACGCATGCACATCTGCCCGTTCGCGTCGGGCATGACGCGCATGCTCGTGCCCACGCTCGTCCCCAGCCCGCAGCTGAGCACGTCGATCTGAGAGCTCGACATCATCGACAGCACGTCGTCCTGATGATCGAACCCGTAGGCGTGGCCGAGCTCGTGGACGACGGTGCCCGCCTCGCTCGCGATGCCGAGGGCGCAGCTGGTCGTGTACGTGAGCGGCGGGCACGTCGTCGTGCCGGTCGCGAGGCACAACGGGTCCGACAGCGTGGGCCCGAAGATGCGGATGTCGGTGTGCTGGATGTCCCAGCCCGGCCACACCCAATAGTTGGCCGTGGTGCCGAGCGCCCCGAAGTCCGAGCGGCGGTGGATGACCTCGGCGTCGCCGATGCCCGAGAACCCCGCGGGATCGGTGGGAACGGCCGTGCCCAGGGTGATCGCCGGGACGCCCGGGGCCTGGATGCCGGTCCACGCGAATGCCCCCGCCGCGTAGGCGTCGAGCGCCGCGGTCGACCACGCCGCGTCACCGGCGAAGTTGCCCTGCGACGAACGACGGAGCATCACGCTCGAGCCCCGACGGTTGGGCTCGAAGCTGTACTGGATGCGCTCGCACTGGCCGAAGTCGGCGAGGGCCAGCGAGGGGGACGCCGCGGTGAGCACCGCGGCGGCGGCGAACACGAGGTGACGGCCGTTCATCGGCGCACCTCCAGCTTGTCGAGCTGCGTCGGCTCGAGCTCCAGCTTGCGCGGATCCTTGTCGAGTTCGGCGGCCAGCTCGGGCAGGCGAGCGACCGCCCGATCGCGCAGGCACGGGATCCGGGCGAGGACGTCGGGCAACAGCACCGGCGCGCCCTCGACGGTCCCCGCGGGGGCGCAGTAGAACCCGTCGTGCATCACGCCGTACAGCAAGTCACCGCCCGAGCACGCCAGCTCGCCGGTCGGGAGGACCTCGAAGACGCTGTTCTCGCGGTGCGTGAACGGTCCGTGGTGCCACGGTCCGCCGGACATCAGCACCAGGTACTTCGAGCCCACCGTGAGGTGATCGAAGCCCGCGTCGGTGACCAGTGAGATGCTCGGCTCGGCGCTCCATCGCGAAGCGACGATGTCCGCGACATCCGCGGTGATCGCCTGCATCGGCAGGCCGCTGACGTCGGTGAACAGCGCCGCGGTGTCGACCTCGATGACGCCGATGAAGTCGGCGTCGACGAGGTGGTGGTCCATGTTCATCAGCAGGCCGATGTCGCGATCGGCGTGCGCATCGGGCGAGACGGCGAGGAGCGCCGACGACAGCGCGAGGGTGAGGGAGGAGAGTCGGCGCCAGCGCGCGCCGCGTGCGGGATGAACCGCAGGAACAGGTGGATGCATGCGCCCGTAGTCCCGGGACGGGCCGCAGTGATCACGACGCGATGTCGATTTCACTCCCGCGATCGGGAGTGGCCGATCGGCCAGCTCGACCGACGAGTCAATCGACGCCGTGACTACAACGCGAGCACGGCGTCGAGCGTCTCCGCCGTGAGCACCCGCTCGACGTAGCGATCCAGCTGCGCGGGGGTGGCTCCCTCGATGCGCTCCATATGCTCCGCGCTCACGGCCCCGAACTTGAGCGTCAGCAGCTTCGTCAGCACCTGGACACGACCGGCGACGAGCCCCTCGGCGAGCCCCTCGGCGGCGCCCTCGCGGCGCATCTGTTCGGCGATGGTCATGGCGACTTGCTCGGCCGCAGGGTCGAGGCCCCTCAGTTTGGCACGGATCTCGTCGAGCTGCAGGTCGTCGCTGACGAGATGGAAGTAGCGCACGAGCTGCCCGAGGGCCTGGCCCCCGGACGGGGCACGCCACGCCTCGACGACCGCGTCCGCCCAATCATCGAAGTTCTGGAGCAGACCCCGACCGCCCCGCGCGTCTCGAAGGGCCCAGAGCACGACCTTTGGGAAGGCCGCGAGGGTGAACGCCTTCAGGTCGGCGTTCGACAGGTGCGCGAGATCCTCCACGCACAGGGAGAACCGCGGCACGAAGTCCGCGAGGTCCGGGTACCTCGTGGGAAGGGGCTCGAGGAGGTCCTCGAAGCGCCGCGGCGCGGTCCATCCGCCGGGGGCATGGCTCACGAGGACAGGCAGGATCGGCGGCAACGGAGCACGGGTGCCCTCGGGCGTCGAGTGCTCCCTTCGGAACCGCTCCCAGATCCGGACCATGTACACGAGCATGCGCAGCGGCATCTCCGGGTCGTTCGTGCTCTGGTGCTCGAGGAGCAGGTACAGGAACGCTGGCGCGCCGCCGAGCTGCGCGGTGTACAGCAGATCGCTGTGGCCATCCGCGAGCTCGGGATCGATGAACGAACCGGCCTCCAGGGACATCGTGTCCCACGAGATCGCGTCGACGAGCGCACGCGGCAGAACGCTCCTGAACAGCCCAGCCGCGTGTTCAGGCAGCTCGAAGCCCGCCTTGAACAAGGCATCGTGCGGTCGCGACGTCATCGCGACCGGACCGTAGCACTCGCCCTCAGTCCGCCAAGATGTCCCGCGAGATCGATCCCACGTCCGGGCATCCGCACAGCGCCTGCGCCAGATCGAACTCCGCCGCCAACATCCCGAGCACCGCGTGCACGCCCTTCGCTCCGCCGGCGGCGAGGCCCCACAGGATCGGCCTGCCGAGCATCACCGCGTCCGCGCCCAGGGCGAGCGCCTTCATCACATCGGTGCCGCGACGCACACCGCCGTCCATCAGCAGCGCGCAGCGGCCCTCGACCGCGCGCGCGATCGGACCCAGCGCGTCGATCGACGCGCACACGCCGTCGAGCTGTCGACCACCGTGGTTCGACACGACGATCCCGTCGATGCCCTCGTCCGCGGCGCGCGTGGCATCGTCGACGCGCAGAATCCCCTTCAGCAGGATCGGCAGCCGCGTGCACCCGCGGAGCCACGCCAGATCGCGCCACGACAGCGCCGGGTCCACCAGGCGCAGGAACGTGGTCGCCAGGTCGCCGCCCTCGATCACCTGATCGGCGCGGACGTTCGGGGCCGCGAACGCGCTCGGCAGCGCGACGGGGTGGGCACCGTCGCGCTCGCGCAGGCCCAGCAGCGGCGCGTCGACGGTGACGACCAGCGCCTTCACGCCGGCGGCCTCGACCCGGCGGATGAGCTCCTCGCTCGCGCCGCGATCGCGATAGACGTAGAGCTGGAACCACAGCGCGCCCTCGGCCGCGCGCACGACGTCCTCGACCGGCGTCGTCGACAGGGTCGAGAGCACCATCGTGGTGCCGAACGCTGCGGCGCCGCGGGCCGTCGCGAGCTCGCCGTCGCGGTGGACCATGCGGTGCAACGCCGTCGGCGCCACCAGCCACGGGGCCGCGAGGGGCTGCCCCAGCACCGCCGTGCGCGCGCTGCGTTGCGCGACGTCGACGAGCACGTGCGGCGCGAGGCGGAGGCGATCGAAGGCATTGCGGTTGGCCGCGAGCGTCAGCTCGTCGGCCGCGCCCCCGGCGATGTAGTCGTGCACGACCGACTCGAGGTGGGGTCGCGCCGCCGCCTCGAGGCCCAGCAGGTTGAGGACGCCGTCGATCGTCGGGGTGCCCGGCATGCTGCGAGCTTGCCGCCGGCCCCATGGCCGCGCAATTCGGCGCGCGATGGACCCCAGGGTCCTTGGCCGGTGCGCGCGTCCCCTGTTAGTGTCCGACGTGGTGATGCTTTGGGGTTCGCTGGCGCTCGCCAGTGTCATGGCCGGTCCGCCGAAGCTGCCGCCGATGCCGGGCCAAGGCGCGCCGGCGCCGGATCCGGTGACGGCGAAGCTCCCGACGCAGCCGACGCCCGCGAAGCCGACCGCGACCGCGAAGCCGTCCGCGCCCGCGCCCGCCAAGCCGACCGCGCCGGCCCCCGACGCGTCGTCGACGCCCGCCGCGACCCCGGCCCCGTCGGCGACCACGACGACCGACGTGCCGCCGCCGACGTTCGTGCCGCCGAACGCCGAGCCCCCGCAGCCCGAGCCCGCCACGAACGGGCCGCCGCCCCGCGACGGCGCGGGCGCGTCGCCGCCGATGCGCGACGATCGTGGGCGCGACGATCGTGGGCGCGACGACCGTGGGCGCGACGATCGCTCGCGCGGCGATCGCCTGCCGGGCGGCGACGACGACACGCCGGTCAAGAAGATGCCGCCGCCGCTGCGGCCCCCGTACAAGGGCATCGGCCTGTTCACCGGCGCGGGCGTGATGCTCGGCGTGGCGCTCGCCGAGCAGATCGCGTCGCACGTGATCGTCAAGCGCCGCTGCATCGAGCCCGCTGCCGAGCAGGCCGCGATGACCGATCCCTTCGACGACGACAGCGACGTCGAGGACGTCGGCAACGCGATCATCAAGTGCGTGCCCGGGGTGCTGCCCGTGATCGCGCTGCGCGTGAACTCGGATCTGGCCCTGGTCGCGATGATCGGCATGGCCACCGCGGGCGCGATCCTCCGCGCCGAGCGCATCGCCTACGACGACGTGTTCGCCGGCCGGATGTCGAAGCGGATCCCCAAGCTGCGCGGCGCGGGCGTGGGGCTCATCGCCGTCGGCGCGGCCACGTGGCTCACGCTCGGCCCGGCGTCGTGGGGCGTGCTGGCCAAGTGCGACGACGCCAAGTGTGCCGGGCGGGCGCGCGCGATGGGCTTCACGACGCGCACGATCGGCGCGGCGCTGGTCGCCGCGGGCGCGGCGATGCTCGGCTTCTCGGAGTCGTACCGCCGCAAGCACGAGCACTTCAACCGCGAGCGCGCGCTGCTCTGGGCGCCGATGTTCGGGCGAGGGCTCGCGGGCGTGTCGGTGCAGCAGCGGTTCTAGCGGAGCCCGACCGCGGCCCCATCGGGGCCCTTACCGAGGCTGGCCCCGCAGCCGCCACCAGTGGAACGCCGCCATCACCAGCGCGTGATCGATCTTCCCCTCGAGCAGCAATCGATCGATGTCCTCGATCGCGACCAGCTCGATCGTCGTCTCCTCGTTGGCGTCGTTGGCGATCTCGGCGACGCATTCGCACCCCGTCGCGACGAACGAGTGGATGCGGTTGCTGAACAGCGCCGGGTTCGGGAACACCGAGCCGAGTTCCATCACGTTGCCCGCGCGGTACCCGGTCTCCTCGAGGAGCTCGCGCGCCGCGGCGGCCGCGATGTCCTCGCCGTCGTCGACCATGCCGCCGGGGATCTCGAGCGTCTCGCAGCCCGCTCCCTGGCGGTACTGCCGGATCATCACGACCTCGCCCGCGGTCGTGATCGGGATGATGTTGGCCCAGTCGACGGACTCGATCCGGTAGAACGTGTGGGCCTGCCCCGTGTCCGCCCGCTGCCGGTGCAGCTCGGTGACCTCGAACACCCGGTAGTTCGCCAGTGGTCGCTCCGAGAGGGTTCGCCAGTTCGCCGGTCCGCTCATGTCCCGAGATGATAGTCTCGGGCGGTCCATGCGTGCCCGCTTCGCGACGCTCTCCCTCCTCACCTCCCTCGCTGCGTGCGACAAGTCGGGCCCTGCGCCCACCGTCTCCGATCCCACGCCCCTGCCCCCGCAGCCGACGCTGACGGTCGATCCGCCGAGCACCCCGCCCGAGCCTGCGGCCCCGCGCGTGGTCGTCCTCGATCCACTCCCGGAGGAGTCGCACCTCGGGCCGCTGCGTCAGCTCAGCTTCGGCGGCGAGAATGCCGAGGCCTACCTCAGCACCGACGAGACCAAGCTCGTGTTCCAGTCGACGCGCGACGGGGCCAAGTGCGACCAGATCTACACGATGGGGACCGACGGCAGCGACGTCACCCGCATCAGCTCGGGCAAGGGCCGCACCACCTGTGCGTACTACCTGCCCGGGGACGCGCGGGTGCTCTACGCGTCGACCCACGCGGCCGCCGACGATTGCCTGCCGCCGCCGGATCGCAGCCTCGGCTACGTGTGGAAGCTGTACCCGGAGTTCGACATCTACACGGCCGCGCCCGACGGCAGCGACGTCAAGCCGCTCGTCACCGGCCCGGGCTACGACGCCGAGGCCACGGTGTCGCCCACCGGCGATCGCATCGTGTTCACGTCGACCCGCGACGGCGATCCCGAGCTGTACTCGATGAAGATCGACGGCTCCGATCTGAAGCGCCTGACCAAGACGCCCGGCTACGACGGCGGCGCGTTCTTCTCGCCCGACGGCAAGAAGCTCGTCTATCGCGCCAACCACCCCAAGGGCAAGGAGGAGCTCGCCAAGTACAAGGCGATCATCGAGCAAGGCCTCGTGCGCCCGACCCGGCTCGAGCTCTTCGTCAGCAACGCCGACGGCAGCAAGCCCAAGCAGGTCACCAACAACGGCAAGGCCAACTTCGGCCCGTTCTTCCACCCCGACGGCAAGCGGATCATCTTCGCGTCCAACGCCCACGACGAGAAGGGTCGCGACTTCGACCTCTACATCATCGGCGTCGACGGCAAGGGGCTCGAGCGCGTGACCCACAACCCGTCGTTCGACGGGTTCCCGATGTTCACGAAGGACGGCAAGCACCTGGTGTTCGCGAGCAACCGCAACGCCGAGCACGAGGGCGACACCAACGTGTTCTGGGCCGAGTGGAAGGACTGATCGGATGGCCCTCGAGCTCCAGCCGGGCGAGACCTACGGAGAGTTCGAGATCCTCGAGGTCCTCGGCAGCGGGGGCTTCGGCCAGGTGTACAAGGTCCGCGACCCGCGGTTCGCCGATCCGCTGGCGCTCAAGCTCTCGCTCGAGCCGGTGCGCTCGCTCGACACCGCCCAGCGCACGCTCCGCGAGGTGACGGTGCTGCGCTCGCTGAGCAACGCCCACGTCGTCCGCATCTTCGACTGCGGCCTGCGGAGCGACGGTCACGTCTACGTGCTGATGGAGCTGCTGCACGGCAAGCCGCTCGACGAGTTCCACGACCTCGACACGCCGCTCGATCCGGTCTGGGCGGCGCACATCGTCTACCAGGCGTGCCTGGGCCTGTGCGAGGCCCACGATCTCGGCATCATCCACCGCGACCTCAAGCCCGCCAACGTGTTCGTCGATCCCGACGCGCACACGCGGATCCTCGACTTCGGGCTGGCGCGCTCGTTCGACTCGCGCGGCATCGTCGGCGCCAACGCGACGGTCGGACACATGCTGGTCGGCACCCCGCACTACGCCCAGCCCGAGCAGCTCGAGACCTACGCGCTCACCCCCGCCGCCGACGTCTACAGCCTCGGCATGATGCTCTACGAGCTGCTCTGCGGCCGCGTGCCGTTCGTCGCGGACGACCCGGTCAGCGTCGTCCGCGAGCGCTGGCGCGACAGCCCGGTCATGTGGCTGCGCGCCCACGCGACCGCGCCCGTCGTCCCGCTGCGGCGGTACCTCCCCGCCGCCGTCGTCTCCGACGACCTCGCCGCGGCGGTCGAGCATGCGCTGGCGAAGAAGCCGACCGAGCGCTTCGCCGACGCGCGGGCCTTCGCGCACGCCCTGCGCGCCGCCTGGCCCGGCTGACGCCGAGGCGCGCGACGACGCGTCAGTTGACCACGCGCAGCAGCATCACCGGCACGACGCCCGAGACCTCGGCCGCGGTCCGCTCGACCCGGACCATCCCCGAGCGGGCGATGACGGCGGCCGCGCGCGGGTCGACGCCGAACAGCCGGATCTCGCCGCCGGCCTTCACCACGCGCACCATCTCGGCGAGGAACTTGGCGGTGCGGACCTCACCCTCGATGCGGTCGAAGTAGTAGAAGACGCTCCAGTTGGAGCACGCCGCGTCGAAGGCTCGATCGGCCATGGGGATCCGATCGACGCTCGCCTGCACGAAGTGATCGTTGTGCTTGATGCCCGCCTTCTTGAAGGTGTCGGCGACCAGGTCGATCCCGTACGCGTCGACGCCGGAGTCGCGGAGCTCGCGGACGAAGGTGCCACCGCCCGCACCGGCATCGAGCACGCGCTTGTTCTTCCACGCGCCGAACTCCGTCGCCCACGTCGGCAGCGGCAGGTCCCGCGAGAGTCTGCGGACGCCGCCGTCGGTGAGGGCGAAGCCCGACGGCCCGTGCGAGGTCGCCTTCGCCGCCGGGTTCTTCGCCATCTGCTCGACGAGCGTCTCGACCTCGTGGCGCACTGCGGCCATGCGCTGGGCCAGGCGCGCGCCCTTGCCGGTCTTCCCGATCGCGTCGCCGACGTAGGGGACGACGCCGAGCATGCTGAGGCCCGCGCCCCAGAGGTCGCCGCGGTGCAGCGCGAGGGCGGCGGCCGCGAGATCACTGGCGGGCGTGGGGTCGAACACCCCCGCGACGTCGAGGGCCGCCTCGGCGATGAGCCACTTCAGCTCGGCCTGCGCGGCGACGAGTCGCTCGGCGGCGACGGTGCGATCGAGGGTCGTCATGGCGGCGTGGAGACGCCGCGCGCACGTCCGCGCATCAACGAAAGCGACGTCGCCTCGACGATTGCGATCGCGGAGGTGCTGCGTTGTTGGGCGAGCGCACCGTCGGATCACGATCGCCGCAGCGTCGTGCCGACGATGCGACGTAGCCAACGCTCCCCGCACGCTCGCACCGGCGAGGCGACCGCCGTACGATCGCGACGATGCGACGCCTCGCGCCCGTCCTGCTGACCTGCTGTGCAGTGGCCGAACGGCCGACACCGATGGCGCCGCGGCCGAGCCCACCGCAATCGATCGCGTGGGCCGACCTGCGCGCCGAGATCGACGCGCTCGTCTGCGTCGCCACCGTCGAGGTCCCGGGGCAGGGCGGCGTGGACGCGCCCTTCTTCGGCGACCGCGAGCGCTGCGGCCTGCCGCCCGCGAGCACGCCGGTGCAGCGCGCCGTCGCAGGTGGCTACGCGGACGCCCGACCCACGCTCATCGCCCTGCGCCCCGACGGTGACGCGCTCCGCGACGCGCTCGCGCTGCCCGATCCCGCCGCGCGCCTCGGCGCGGTGCGGACCCTGTACGTGACGCCACGATTCCTCGGCGTGCTGCTGCCGCGGATCGCCGCGCAGCTCGCAGACCTCGGCCTCCCCTGCGCCGACTGCCCGCCCGGCGAGCGCCCGCCGTCGCGCACGATCGCGTGGGACGCCCTGGCGCCCTACATCGCGGCGTACGTGTGGCCCGATCCCGTCGTCACGCCCGACGCGGCCGCCAGCGGCAAGACGCAGTACAGCCTGCACATCTGCTCGGGCAGGAACGGCGTCGCCACGCTCCCCGAGCCCGATCCGCAGATCCGCGTCGCGGCGTTCCTCGTCACGATCCACACGGACGCCGCGCACGAGCGCGCCAGGGAGGCCCTGCGCGCCCTCGTCGAGGACCCCGGCTTCACCGCGCTGGGCGACGACGCGGCCCGCACGGCCTTCCTCCGCGCGCGGCTCGGGCCGAGCGTCGCCGGCGATCCGTCGCTGCGCCCCGCGCTCTGCGCGACGCTCGCCCGCTTCCGCGGGGACACGGGGATCTGGGTGAGCGAGTGCGATCCGAAGCGACCCGTCCGGCCGACGTGAGCGACCGTGCGGCGTCAGTCCGATCCTGGGTCGGCGTCGCCTTCCGTCACCGCGAGGATGTCCGCCGCGCTCCACGATCGTGCGTCGACGGCGAGCTCGCTGAGCAGCGCATCGAAGGCCGCGGCGCCCTCGACCGTCGCGGTCTGCCGCCACTCACTCGACAGCGCAAGGCGGCCGCGCAGGGCCGCGGTCAGCAGATCGATCCACGTCGGCGGGCTGAAGGTGAAGTTCAGCGAGAGCGCGTCGGTCTCGGCACGGGTGGCGTGCCACATGCCGCGCGGCACGAACAGGATCGAGCCGGGCTGCAGGACGATCTCGACCCGGTCCTCGGGCATCTGCGCGGGCATCGGCAGCCGCGCGTACGACTGCAGCTCGGCGTCGACGGCCAGGCCCATCGTGTGGCGCGTCATCGGCCGCTCGACGTGGGCATTGGGCGCGAGCCACCATGTCTTGGTGCCCTCGAGCTGGACCACGACGTTGACGTTCTGATCGAAGTGCGACGCGGTGCCCTTGCCGGCAGGCGACGCGTAGAGCAGACACCGCTGGTGGGTCAGCGCGCTGAAGCCGAGCTCGATCCGGATCGCGTCCAGCCACGGGACCAGCTCGGGTGCATGACGCTGGGCCTCGTCGAACAGCAGGCCCATCCCCGCGGCGAACATCTTCGCCGCGTCGCGCGGGGACGCGGTGACGGACGCCGCCTCGTCCGCGACGCCCGGCAGGTGGACGTCGACGGGATCCGGCCAGGCGCCGAGGAGCGCCTCGAGGGACGACAACCGCCCGATCGCGCGGAACTCCGCGCGTGAGCCCTCGACGCCATGGACCACGAACGCCTCCTCTCGGCGAACGCTCTCGATGAGGCTGGGCAGCGAATGCGGGTGGATCAACGCGGCGAGGCCGGGGCGCATGCCTCGCGAACGTGTCACGTCCGCCGCCCTGCGCAAAGCCCCGCCCCTGCGGTGTGCAGGGTCAGTACTCGTACCCGCGCACGCCGACCCGCACCTCGACGAGCGCCCCGAAGTTCGTGGTCGGCTGCCCGGCCGCGCCCCCCGCCACGAACGCGTCCATGTACGGCGCGACGCCGATGCGGACGTTGGTCTTCTGCACGTCGAGGCCCTCTTGGCCGGTGGGGAACTGACGCGGTGACGCGCAAGGCCGCGACCTCGGGTCGGGATGCGCGGGTGCATGCGCCGGCGGGTCTCGGGAACCGACCGCGCGCCGAGGCGAGAAAGGATTGAACCAAGCGTGGCGCTCGGGACACTGCCTCGCCGAGCACTCCGCCCGTGTGCCCGCCGACGGGCATCACCGCGGCCGGGTGCGGGAAGAACCACCCAATGAAGCGTCGATCACTCCTGCACTCTTCTCCACTCCTGTTGCTCACCGCGTGCCGTGCCGACTTCGGTGAACACGTGCCGAACGCGCACGACGACCCCAACCTACCCGAGGAGGTGGATGCGGGGTCCGTCGTGGCGCTGGCGGCCGATCGCGCGCCCCTCGACGCTCCGAGATGCGAGAGCGACGAGGACTGTGCCGCAGACGAAGATCCCGTGTGCTTCGAGGGAACCTGCGTGCCGTGCTCGCCCCAGACCAACGAAGGCTGCATCGAGGGTGAGTACTGTAGCCCGACCCGCATGGACTGCCTGCCCGGGTGCGATGATGTGGCCGACTGCGGCGGTTTTCTGTGTGCCGACGGCGAGTGCACCGATTACGTCGAGACGACGCCGATCTGCAACTACCTCGAGCGCGGAATCAACGACTTCAGTGGCGCCTCCGACCGCTATGCCCTGGCCCCGGTCAACGTACGAACGCTCGCCGACGTCGACCGCCTCGCGTTCGGCGAGGACATCCCGCCGGACCGATGCCTCGACGCGAATCACTCGTACCCGTGCACCGACAAGGACATCCAGGACGGCTGGTGCATCCACGACGTGGAGGTGACCGTACTCGGCTTCACCCTCTTCTCGGCGGCGGCGCAAACCCCTTCCGGGTGTCTGCTCACGGTTCATGGCGGCATCTCGGGCATCGAGGAGATCACGCGCGACGAGCTGCGTTCGAACGAAAGCTGGGGCTTCGACACCGAGGAACTGCTGCAGCTCTTCCAATACGTCGCCTTCGACGAGGAGGGGAACATCGGAGTCGTCCCTGCCGGCTACACGATTCCCGGGGACGAGGTCGCTCGCCTGATCGAGGGCATCATCGGGGTCGAGACGGCGGCGTACAACAAAGGCGAGGCGAACGCCACGTACCACGACAATCGGCGCGGCGTGACGGTCTTCCCCGCGCGCGAGACGAACGTCGATTGCGACTTCGGCGGTTGTCCAGCCACGAGCGCGCGCTCGTCGTCGCCCTGGGTGGAGCTGCGGAAGACGGAGGACGGCTCGATCGCCGTGGACATCGACCTCGAGTTCCTCAACAACACCTACGATCCGGGAGACTGCTTGAACAACCCCGAAACTGGCTGGGATTGCGGGAATCTCGACACCTCCCTGGGCCACGGAAGCCTCGGCTTCGAGGTCGACGTCGTCTGCGCCGAGATGGACGACGAGTCCTACGCGGTCCAGGTCACCGTGACGGAGCCGACCTTCGAGCCCGAGGGCGGGATCATGAAGTACACCCAGGAGTTGTGCGGATTCGCCGCGTCGTTCTTGGGCGGCGCCGTCGTCGGCGTGATCGGCAACGAGACGTGGTGCGAGGCCAAGGCTGCCGAGCTCGACCCCGTGAACATCTTCGCCGAGAAGCTCGGCGACTCGTTCAGCCAGAACCTGCTCCGGAACCTCGACAGCTGCCCCGACATCGTGATCGGAGACGACGGCACGATCAGCTTCGGCACGCAGGACACGATCTCGTGCACCGACCCGGAGTGCCTCGGTCAGCCGGCGCGTGTCGCCCCCGACGTGACGTTCGACTACGACGCCACACGCGCCACGGTCCAGGTCGATCGGTTCGTCGACCTGCTGAAGGACGTCGCACCGCCGCCGCAGGAACCGCTCGCGGGCAAGGAGTTCTCGGTGAAGACGATCGACCAGGGGATGGGGGCCCTGTGCGCACTCCAGGCAACCTGCGACGTGGCCGCGATGGACTTCGCCGCACTCGACTTCGCGCTGCTGGCCGAGATCCTGCAGGACCTGCCGCAAGGCGATCCTCCCGACACCCAGGATCTGGGGGACCTCGTCGCTTGGCTGGGACCGGACGTCTACGCCGCCCTCCAAGAGTTCGCCAACCAGATGCAGATCCAGGATCACTGCGTGGCGCACGACTCGGGCAACGTCGAGCTCGACAACGCCGTGTGGCTCGTGGCGGTTTGGACCGCGATGACCGGCGAGCAGTGCTCGAATTTGCCGTCCTTCGAAGCGCTGTTCCCGGCGTCGCTCGTCGAGGTCCGGATCACGTCCAACGGTGCGGACGTCACCGATGACTATCCGTTCGTCGACTTCTCCGACCCCGATCGAGAGAACTGGCGGGCACTGGCCGGTTCGGCTTGCCGTCACCTGTACGAGCAGACGTACCAGCCCGCGCCTCCGTCGTGGCAGAACTGCCCCGATCACGACGACCCGAATTACTTCGGGCAGCGCGGATGCCCTTGTGCCGACGTGGACATCTTCACACTCGACGACATCCTGGAGGACGGGGGCCGATCGGACGGCGCCGGCAGCTACCGGGTTCACGGGCAGGACGGCCCTGGCCAGTTCTGCGACGACGACACTGCGACCATGGGGAACGAGGTCGTCTGCGGGCTGTCGCAGACCCATCACGCCGAGTGCCAGGAGTGCGGACTCGACACCAACCTCGGCTGCAGTTGCTTCGAGGACAGCGACTGCGAAGGCCTCGAGCCGCATCTCACTTGCATCGGCGACTCCGGCGACGGCTGGAGCCCCGGGGCCACGGGAACCTGCCTCCCCGACGCCAACGGGAGCAACGCGGCGCTGGAGTCTCTGGCCGAGATGCCCTGGTTCTGCCTCGAGAGCTGTGGGGCGCTCGCGGCGTCGGGCCAGATGGGCTGCCTCTACGACCAGTCCGAGACTGTGGCTCTCTCGCACGGCCAGTGCGTCAACGTCGGCGCGATGGCCGACCCTCAGGCGTGGACCACATGTGCCGAGTCCGGGATGTTCTGGGAGGACGATGACGTGTGCGCCATGGAGTGCACCTCGACCGCCGACTGCTCCAACCGCGGCTTCCCCGAGCATTTCATCTGCGACTTCGAGTACGGCTGGTCACCGGGCAGCTGCGTGCCCGACGGATGCCAGAGCATGAACGTCGCGAGCGAGGTCTTCGCCTTCTGCGAGCTGTATCGCTGAGCTCGGCGGGGATCTCGGGGCCGCGTCGCCGCGATCGGGCGACGCGGACCGAACCTGTCCCCTCCTCGATCAGTACTCGTACCCGCGCACGCCGACCCGCACTTCGACGAGCGCCCCGAAGTTCGTGGTCGGCTGCCCGGCCACGCGCCCCGCCACGAACGCGTCCATGTACGGCGCGACGCCGATGCGGACGTTGGTCTTCTGCACGTCGAGGCCCTCTTGGCCGGTGGGGAACCAGTACAGCCAGAGCTCGCCGCGCACGGTGTGCCCGCCGCCGAACGGGTTGTAGCCGCCCGGGTCGCCGGCCACCGCGTAGCGCACCGTCGGGCCGAAGCCGAGCTGCGGCAGCACCTTCTTGCCGCGCTGGATCGTGAACGGCACCGGGAGCGTGAAGGTCATCACCGGCCGCGTCTGCGGGCCCGCGACGACCGAGTCGACCGTCGTGTCGGGCGCGCCGTCGTCCGCCGCGGGCACCACGATCCCCACCGGGTTCGCGCCGGCCCAGTTGCGGTCGTAGCGGGCGATGAACTGCGGCGCGATGCGATAGCGCCGCGGCTGGTGCAGATACGCCAGGAACCGGAACATGCCCTTGATCGAGTGCCGCGTCGTCTTGACCTGCCGCGCGTCGGCGTCGGGGAAGTAGCGGAACGTCTGCACGCCCCAATCGACGTCGAGGCCGACCAGGTAGACCTTGGCGGGCCCGTCCATGCCGGTCGCGTCGCGGAGGTACTCGCCGATGACGCCGACACGCCAGCTCGAGACGAAGCCGCCGAGCGCATCGACGCTGGCGCGGCTCGTGCCCGTCGGGCTCTCCTGCGTCACCGGGAAGCGGGCCTGCAGGCCGATGCGGCCGCCGTTGCAGCCGAAGCTGTCGCCCTTGCACTTCGGCGTGAAGATGAGGTCACCGCCGAGCGACACCGTCGAGCTGCGACCGGTCACGTCGATGTCGACGTTCGGCGCGCCGCGCAGGCGATCGCGGCCGGGCGACCGCGGGGTCGACTCGTCGTCGGGCACAGGCGTCGGTGTCGGCGTCGGCGTGGGCTCGGGCTCCGGATCCGGCTCGGGCAGCGGCTCGGGATCGGGCTCCGGCTCGGGCTCCGGCAGCGGATCCGGCGGATCCCGGGGATCGCGGGGCGGCAGCGGCTCGGTCGTCCCGCGATCGGGCAGCGGATCCTGGGCACCCGCCATCGCGACCCACAGCACCCAGCCGATCATATCCGCAGCTCCACCTCACCGTAGCCGTCGTCCGTCCACAGCTCGAGGTTCTGGTCGTCGGCGACGCCGGGCAGGTCCACGCTCAACCGGTACTTCGCCCGCCCCACCGCGAACACGCGGACCTTGACCGCGATCTCGTCGTCGTCGACATCGCCGCTCCAGCGGGCCTCGCCGAGCCCATCGGCGATGATCCGCTTCTTGCGGTCGACGAACGCGTAGAAGCGCTCGACGGTCCCGGACAGCGCACGCAGACGGAGGGTCAGTCGTCGAGCCATGGCGGCGCCGAGTGTAGCGGAATCGGCGGCGCGACGGCGCGGTCTCGCGCCCCGGTCACACCGCGATCGTGCGCAGCGGCTCCGCCACGCGGAACGGGCACCCGGTCTTGCTCCGCACCTCGTCCAGCGTCACATCGGCCGCGATCTCCTCGAGCACCAGCCCCGTGTCGGTGACCCGGAAGTACCCGAGCTCGGTCACGATCTCGTGCACGACCCGCTTGCCGGTCAACGGCAGCGTGCACTCGCGGAGGATCTTCGGCGCGCCGTCCTTGCTCGTGTGCTCCATCGTCACGATGACGCGCCGCGAGCCGGCGACCAGGTCCATCGCGCCGCCCATGCCCTTGACCTTCTTGCCGGGGATCATCCAGTTGGCCAGGTCGCCGTGCTCGCTGACCTCCATCGCCCCGAGGACGCACAGCGCCAGGTGGCCGCCGCGGATCATCGCGAAGCTGTCGTGGCTGCCGAAGAACGACGCGCCCTTCACCGCCGTCACCGTCTGCTTGCCGGCGTTGATGAGATCGGGGTCGACCTCGGCCTCGGTCGGGAACGGGCCCATGCCGAGCAGGCCGTTCTCGCTGTGGAAGACCACGTCGATGCCGGCCGGCACGTAGTTCGCCACCAGCGTCGGCATCCCGATCCCGAGGTTGACGTAGTCACCGTCGCGCAGCTCGAGGGCCACGCGCTTGCAGATCTGTTCGCGGGAGAGCGGCATGGTGCTTCGCCTCTACGGACGCGTGGTCCGGAACTCGATGGGCTTGACGTAGTCGTGGCCGAGGACGATGCGGTCGACGAACACGCCGGGGGTGTGGATGAAGTTGGGGTCGAGCTCGCCGGCGGGCACCAGCTCCTCGACCTCGGCGATGGTGATGCGACCCGCGGTCGCGATCGCCTGGTTGAAGTTGTTCGCGGTCGCTCGGTACACGAGGTTGCCGTGGGTGTCGCCGCGCCACGCCTTCACGATGGCGAAGTCGCCGCGGATCGGCTTCTCGAGCACGTACCAGCGGCCGTCGATCTCGCGGACCTCCTTGCCCTCGGCCACCGGCGTGCCGTAGCCCGTCGGCGTGAAGAAGCCACCGATGCCCGCGCCGCCGGCCCGGATGCGCTCGGCCAGCGTGCCCTGCGGCACCAGCTCGACCTCGAGCTGCCCCGAGAGATACAGCTTCTCGAACGCCCGGTTCTCACCGACGTACGACGACGTCATCTTCGCGACCTGCCCCGCGTCGAGCAGGACGCCGAGGCCGACCCCGTCGATGCCGCAGTTGTTCGAGACGATCGACAGCCGGCGGACCCCCTTGCGGTGCACCGCGGCGATGAGGTTCTCCGGGTTGCCGCACAGCCCGAAGCCCCCCGCCAGCAGGGTGATGCCGTCGGTCATGTCGGCCACCGCGGCGTCCGCGGATGGGTACGTCTTGTCCATGCCGCCCGCAGTGTCGCGCCCCGGGGCCGGGGCGCGCAAGCGCAGCGACTACGGCAGCGGGAGGCACTGCAGCGGCGTCGGATCCGGGTTGATCGCCCAGGTGCTGTTCTCCGCCATCCGCAGCGAGCTGTCCGAGGGCGCGTCGGCGACGTCGACGTCGCCGGCCGGGCCGTCCTCGTCGGGCAGGCCGCTGGTGTTCGCGCCGCCGTAGATCACCGCGTGCACCGGGATGGTGCCCGCGTTGATGAGGCCCGGCGCCACGTCGAACAGCGCGACGCCGTCCGCGGTCGCGCCCGAGTTCTGCACGTCGGGGTTGAGGTCGATCGCCTGGTCGAACGACGCCGCGCCGGGGAAGCCGCTGGCGACGGTGCCGTTCGGGCCGCCGACGAGGAAGCACTCGCCGCTCGCGAGCGAGCCAGCGAGCGCGAGCGTGCCGTAGGTGAAGTCCACGCCGCCCCACGCCAGGGTGTAGTCGGACAGGTCCACCGTGCCCGGCGTGCCGTTGTAGATCTTCACCCACTCGAGGTTCGTGTCCTCGCCGCCGTGGTCGTAGAAGACCTCGACGATCCGCAGGTCGTCGAACACCGGGATGTCGACGATCTCGATGCTCGCCGTGTCGAACGTGCCGCCGATGTCGGCGGTCAGCGTCTCCGACCCCGAGCCGGCGATGCTGGTGACGTCGAAGTCGACCGACAGGGCGCCGGCCGGCACGAGGACGCTGGCCGGCACGCTGGCGAGGCCACCGGGGGCGAGCGACAGGTCGACGTTCTGGCCGCCCGCGGGCGCCGGGATGTCGAGCGTGACCGTCATCGGGCCCGACGCACCGATCGCCAGCTGCAGCGGATCGGGGCTGAGGATCGGGGTCCGCTGCTCGGCGTCGTCGTACACCCGCACGACCACGTCGAGGTCGGTGCCGTCGAAGCTGGCCGTCACGCCGCCGAAGCCCGAGGCGACGCCGTCGAGGGGCACATCCGCGGTCTGCTCACCGGCGAACACCGTGATCTGTGCGGGGCCCACCAGCGTCGCCGGCGAGTCGTAGGTGAGATCGACGAGCGTGTCGTCCTGCACGACGTTCGACATCGTGATCTGCAGCGTCGGCGTCGGCACCACGCCCACCGAGCCCTCGGCGAGGTAGGTGAGCGCCGGCCCGAAGGCGAGCAGCGTGCTCGGGATGTCCTGCGGGCCGCGGGGCTCGAGCTTGGTGTAGTCGTTGGCCCAGCGCGCGACCCCCGAGAGGTACGGGTAGACCTGACCGAGCGTCGGCGCCGGCGAGAGCACGTAGAAGAAGTCGTTGATGCGCAGGCCGCCGGTGGCCTCGTACTCGTTGAGCGCCATGTTGTCGCCGGGGCCGCCCGGGGGCGACACGTCCGAGATCTCGAGCTCGGCGATCGTGACCACCACGCCCTCGAGCGCCTCCTGATCGACGCCGCCCTCGATGATGGCGTCGACGGTCGTCACCGTCGGCGGCACGTCGTCGTTGCCGCTCGACTGGACCACCGCGTCGCTGGTCGCGACCAGCTCGATCTGGCCGAAGAAGTCCGCGACGTTGCCACCGATGTCCACGCGGTCGCCGGGCTGCGGCGAGAAGCCGTCACCGGCGTGGTAGACGTACAGGCCGCTGAACTCGGGCCCGACGTAGTCGGCGTCGTCGGGGTGGACCTGGACGAAGAAGCCGGCCGCGGGCGCCGCGGCGGTGACCAGCACGTTGTCGAGGACGATCGCGCTGCCCAGCGGCACGGTGCCGTCCTTGATCTCGTAGATGGACGCCGGGCAGGCGCCGCCCCCCGGGTTGGGGCTGTTCGGGCACACGTCGCAGAGGTCGCCCAGCCCATCGCCCTCGGCGTCCGCCTGGTCGGCGTTGGCGTCGTCGGGGCAGTTGTCGTCGAAGTCGAGGACGGTGTCCGCGTCGCGATCGTAGAGGTTGGGCAGCGTGCAGCCCTCGCCGTTCTCGAGCGGGCAGCGATCGCAGCTGTCACCGAGGCCGTCGCCGTCGGCATCCGCCTGGACGCCGCCGTCGAGCTCGCGGACCGGGTTGAACACCGTCGGGCACGAGTCGTCGTCGTCGGCGATGCCGTCACCATCGACGTCGTCGACGTCGGGCGCGGCCGGGAATTCCATCGGTCGCGCGGGATCACAGCTCGGCTCGCCGATCGGATCGTCGCAGAAGAACAGATCGTAGGACTGGGCCGACACCGCGCCCTGGATGCCGGCGATCGAGAGGCCCGAGTCGAGCTGCGCGCAGACCCGCTTGTCGATCTCGCAGGTCACGAGCGTCTCGCAACCGCCGAGGTCCGCCGGGTCGACCAGCGCCTCGACGATCGACGCGTTGCCGTACAGCGGCTGGCCGCCGCGCAGCACCAGCGCGACGTCCTCGACACCGGCGTCGATGACCGCGCGGTACTGCGGGTGGACGGAGCCGTCGAAGATCGCGAGGTCGGCGATGTGGCCGGGGCGGATGAGCCCGATCTGATCGTCGGCGCCCTGCGACAGGGCGGCCCAGTAGGTCGCCATGAGCCACAGATCGCGATCCGGGATGATGTCCCCGTAGTGGTCGCGATCGAGCTGGTCGGCGCACTTCAGCTCGCGCAGCACGTTCATCGAGCCCGACGCGGTCCAGTCGGTGCCGAGCGCGACCGCGACGCCGAGGTTGCGGAAGGTCGGCACGTCGGCGGTGACGCCGTAGAGATCGATGTTCGAGCGGGGCGACCAGACCAGCTCCGCGCGCTCGCCCGCCATCAGCTGCACGTGCTCGGCGAGCAGGCCGATGCCGTGGATGACGGAGGTGTTGGGTGCGATGAGCTCGGCGCCGCCCGGTGCCCCCGACATGCACAGGAACTCGTTGTTGGCGCGGACGTTCACGCCCTCGGCGATGTGCGGGAGGTAGACGTCGTCGTTGAGGTTGAACGTGCCGTCGACCGAGGGGTAGTTGCAGCCGGCGAGCACGGTCTCGCCGCCCGAGTCGCCCAGCGGGAACGTGCGGTAGTTGACGTCGACGCCCGTGAGGCCCTCGGTCATCGCCGCGGCGTCGAGGTTGCGCAGCAGGCCGCTGGCGTCGTTCGCCCCGATCGATCCGGTGACGCTGGTCGCACCGCCGAGCAGCATCCGCAGCTCGCCGTAGAGGATGCCCGCCTGGGTCGAGTCGCTGCCCGGGAACGTGTTCAACTCGGTGTGGCCGTTCTGGCCCAGGCGCCACTCGTGGCGATGATCGTAGCGCTCGTCGGCGTGGCTCTGCGGCTCGGACAACGTGAAGGTGATGTGGTCGTGGGGGTTGATGAGGCCGGGCGAGATGACGCCCTCGGCACAGTCGACCACCGTCGCGCCGACTGCGGCCGGATCGTCGGCGCAGTCGCAGCCCGCACAGAGGATCCGGCCGTTGGCGTCGCTGCCGTCGACCAAGACCGTGCCGGCCTCGTAGACGCGGGCACCCGCGAGCACCACGCCGCGCAGCAGCAGGGTCGAGCTGCCCGGCGTGACGCCACAGACCGCGCCGTCCGGCGCCGCCGGGATGACGTTGTCGCACTCGATGAGCTCGCCGGGATCGACCGGGCCGCCGGTGTCGGTGCCACCGTCGCTGCTGCTGCTCCCGTCGTCGCTGCTGCTGCTCCCGCTCGAGCCGCCGCTGCTCGAGCCCGAGCTGCCCGAGGACTCGGCGGTCGTGTCGGGGCTCGTGGTCGGCCCGGCCGACGTGTCCGGATCGACGGACGTCGAGCCCGTCGTGTCCGCGCCGGTGCTCGTCGGCGAGGACGTCATGCCGCCGGAGCTCGACGAGTCCGCCGACGACGTCGCGGTGGAATCGTCGCCGCAGGCCGACGTCGAGACGGTGAACAACAACAGGTGGGCAACGGTCGCGCGGCGTCTCAAGGTGCCGCATGAGACGGCGGGGCGCGGCGCAGTGTCAAGCGTGGAAACCGTCGCCGACCGGCGTCACGTCACGTCGTCGGTCCCTCGGCACGCGGCTGTGAACACGCCGTCACGGGGCGTCGACGCGCGCCACGATCCCGCGCGAAACAGCGTCTGCGGCGCCGAGACGCGGTTCACACCGTGCGACCGAGGGGCCGCATCCGCGCCGCGATGCCGCGGGCCGCCGCCGCGCGCAGCGACGCGATCGCGGCCGCCGGCGCGAGCGTCGGGTGCCGGAACACGCCACTGCCCGCGACGATGTTGTCGGCCCCATCACACGCGACGGGCTCGGCGTTGGCATCCGTGATCCCACCATCGATCTGGACGATGGTCGCGAGGCCGAGCACGTCGATGCGCTCGCGCAGCGCCCGGAGCTTGGGCCGGATCTCGGGGATGAACGACTGCCCGCCGAAGCCCGGGTTGACCGACATCACCAGCACCACGTCGCACAGCGAGAGCACGGCCTCGATCGACACCAGCGGCGTGTGGGGGTTGAGGCTGACGCCCGCGAGCACGCGGCGCCCCGCGTGGTGACGCAGCCCGCGGATCTGCTCGAGGTTGCGGTGCAGGTGCCGACACGCCTCGACGTGCACGGTGATCACGTCGGCCCCCGCGGCGGCGAAGGACTCGACGTAGCGCTCGGGCTCCTCGATCATCAGATGACAATCCAGCGGCTTCGCCGTGTGCGGCCGAAGAGCCGCGACGACCTGCGGCCCGATGGTCAGGTTCGGCACGAAGCGGCCGTCCATGACGTCGACGTGGATCCAGTCGGCACCGCCCTCGTCGATCATGCGGACCTGCTCCCCGAGGCGGGCGAAGTCGGCGCTGAGGATCGAGGGGGCGATGATCGGGTCCACGGGCGAGGTGTATCAGGTCGCGCGGGTGTGATCCCAGCCCACGTGCGCGACGATCATGCGCCCATCGTCGAGCCCCGCGTGTGGTGAGCGATACCGGACGTTCAGACGGCATGGCGGACGCGCGCCCGATCCTTGTCGGCGTGCGCGCCGGGGGTATGCTCGAATCCATGCGCCATCGCACGCTCTTCCTCGCTGCGCTCGCCCCCGCGCTCGCCTGCGGCGGCGGCGACGAGCGCCCGTCCGACTCGGCCTCGGGCTCGGCATCGCTGACGGGGATCAACGTCGACACCTCGGCGGGATCGATCAGCGACACCAGCGACGACGACGACATCCAGCAGTTCGACGTGGGTGGCACCGATCTCGCGGGCAACGGCGGTGACTGCGGCGGGCCCATGGGCATGGGCGGCAGCAACGACTACAGCATCATCTGGATCGCCAACTCGCCCGAGGGCACGGTGTCGAAGATCGACACGAAGACGGGCGTCGAGCTCGGCCGCTACTACACCGGCCCGACCCAGGGCCTCGACGATCCCTCGCGCACCTCGGTCAACCTGCAGGGCGACGTCGCGGTGGCCAACCGGGCCGGCGGCCTGACCAAGTTCGCGTCCCGCGACGAGCGGTGCGTCGACGCCAACGCCAACGGCACGATCGAGACCTCGACCGGCCCGGGCAACGTGCTGCCGTTCGGCAGCGACGAGTGCATGCTCTGGCACATCGCCCTGCCCTACCCCGAGAACGACAACACGCAGGGTCCGCGCCCGACGGCGTGGGACTCGGGCGGCTCGGACGATCCCTGCGCGTTCACGGACGATCGCGTGTGGAACGGCTGGTGGGAGCGACAGGCGAACACCGCCTACTTCCGCCGCTTCGACGGGGCCACCGGCGCCCAGCTCGACGAGGTCGTCGTGCCGGGCTGGGATGTCACCGGCAGCAAGACCTACGGCCCGTACGGCGGCGCCACCGACGGCGAGGGCAACCTGTGGGTCACCGGGCTCGCCGGGCCGTTGGTACGGATCGACGGCGACGACCTCGGCGTGCAGAAGTGGGAGGTCCCGGCCGACGCGTACCCCTACGGCATGACGGTCGACGCCGACGGGCACCCGTGGAGCGCGGGCTTGAACGGCGAGATCCTGCACTTCGATCCGGTCACCGCACAGTTCGACATCTACCCGGTGATGGGGCCCCTCGGGCAACAGACGCTGCGCGGGCTCATGATCGATCGCAACGGCACGGCCTGGGCGGCGGCCAACTCGCCGTGCGCCCTCGTGCAGTTCGACACCAACAACCGGACGGTCGTGAACCCCAACATCGCGCTGCCGGGTTGCGGCACGCCGGTCGGGGTGAGCATCGACGTCGACGGCTTCGTCTGGGTCCCCGATCAGGGCGCGAACCTGGCGTACAAGGTCGATCCGGGCAACTACAGCACCACGACGACGCCCGGCCTCGTGCAGCCGTACACGTACTCCGACATGACCGGCGCGGGGCTCGGCCTGGTCACCAATCCGCCGGCCGGCTGACGCCGACCTGCGCTCCCACGGACGCGGGACGCGGGACGCGGGCGGGGAAGCCCTCGGTGCCGCGCGCGCCTATTGGTTCGGTGCTCCGGGAGGCGCTCCGGCGGCCCCGGCGCTCGCGTCGAGAACGTGGCTGGCCGTCGAAAACGCGGCTAGTCTCCGCAGCGCGTGCGCGCTTCAACTTTTCCTAATCCCACGTTGGTCCTGCTGCTCTGCGTCACCGTTGGGTGCGGCTCGGTCGATTCCGGCGACGATGGCTTCACTGCGACCTCGCCGGCCACGTCGACGGGCTCGAGCAGTGGCACCAGCGCGACGACCGATCCGGATCCCACGACGACCTCGCCCGATCCCGACTCGAGCGGCGGCGACTCGGCGTGCGAGGGCGAGATCATCGATGCCCCGGTCGCCCCCGAGGGATGGCAGGGTCCGTTCACGATGTACGGCTTCGCCGGCAACATCGGCACGCCGCCCGACTGCGGCGACGGGACCGTCGCGTCGTCCGTCGGCCTCTTCAACACCGACACGACCACCTGCGCGTGCGAATGCAGCGCGCCGCCCGAGGATCTGTGCGCGGTGTCGATGTTCTCGAACTGCGAGGGCGCCGGGCTCGGCTTCTACGAGGGTGGTTGCATGCCGTTCGAGACGCCGGTGCCGTCGTTCGAGGCCACCGCGGCGCCGCTGGGCGCGTGCCCGTCGGTGCCGGCGCCGGTCGTGCCCCCGCTCGCGCCGTCGGTGTGGAGCTGCGCGATCCCGGAGGATGGTTGCTCGGCCGCGCCGCCCAACGAGGGCGTGTGCGTGTTCGCCGAGGGCACCGCGGGCACCTGCCCCGCCGGCTTCGAGAACGGCCCGGTCGCCGGCAACCGCGTGAGCTGCGACGGCGCGTGCCAGAACTGCACGACGCCGGAGTACTGCTCGATGGGCATCGAGTTCGAGCTGCACGACACCGCCGACTGCTCGACGCTGCCGGCCCAGACGGTGAGCCCGCTCGAGTGCCCGACGGGCCCCTACGACGCGGTGCGTGCCGTGCCCAAGCCGCTGACGTGCCTGCCCGAGGTCGAGCTGACGCGCACGCCGCTGGTCGTCTCGATCTGCTGCGCGCCGTGACGCGGCCGTCGCGAGCTCGAGCTCAGTCCCAGTCCCAGTCGTGCGCACGGTCGTCGTCCTCGGCGGCCGTGCGCTCGTGCGTCAGCGTCAGGTGCAGCAGGAACGCGCCGAGGACATACGCGAGGCCGACGCCGACGGCGACGAGGAGCCCGACGGGCGTCCGCACCGCGCGGAAGACCCCTTGCCCGGGCGCCCCGACGATCGCGTGGAACGAGCCGACGCCGAAGCTCGCGGTCGCGACGGCCCACAGCGCATGCACGACGATCTGCTCCCACGTCGCGTAGGCGCCGAGGTCCGGGCGCAGGCCGGCGAGCACGCCGACCAGCAAGAGCAGCAGCAGCACCGCGACCAGCAGCAGCCACAGGCCCCGACGGCGGCCGGGCTCAGCCATGGTCCTTCACCAGCACGACGTTGGGCGCACGGCGCCACGTCGCGGGATCGTCGGCGACGACCGGCGGCGCATCGTCGGTGAGATCGATCGCGCTTCGCACCGGCGAGCTCTCGCAGGGATCGCCGCCGCCGAGCTCGACCCACAGCACGCGGCCGTAGCCCGCGGCGTCGTCGAACGGCTCGGGCGGGCCGGCGCCGATCGCCAGGCCCGTGCCCGCGCGATCGAGGCCGAGCGCGTACGGGTGCACGTCGCTGCCGTCGGTGCCGGTCCACCACGGCTCGAGGTCGTCGAGCTCGTTGCAGATCTCGGCCCCGGTCTCGCCGTCGCGCACGACGTGGATGCCGCGGCCGTCGGTGCGACCGGTCGCCATCAGCCAGCGCGCCCCGACGTCGCTCGGCAGCGGCACGATCTCGCGGACCTCCCAGAGCTCGCCGGGAATCTCGCCAGCCGTGCCGAGCTGCTTGCAGGCGCCGTCGAAGCGCCAGAGCCGGCCCGGCTCGAACGTCGCGATCGGCGTGTTCTCGGCCAGCAGAAACCCGCCCAGGCCATCGGGCGCGAGGTAGCGGACGCGCTTGTCGGGGAACGGCGTGTCGGCGACGCAGCCGTCGAGGGCCGCCGCGGCATCGGCGACGCTGCCCTCGCCCACCGCCGAGACGTCGAGCACCGCGGCGCCCTCGTCCCCGTCGCACGCGACCGCGATGTGGTCGTCGTCGATCGCGACGATGCTCCACGCGCCGAGGCACGACCCCATGCCGAGGCTCGCCAGGGATCGCCGGCCGACGTCGCCAGTGGCCGGATCGACGACGAGGATCTCGCCGGGGTTCGTCCACTCGGTCTCGAGGGCGAACAGATCGTTGGCGAACACCGCGACGAGCTGCCGGCCGCTCGCGTGGCCGAGCATGAAGATCGCCTCCTCGGCGGCAGCGTCGATCGAACGCACCGGCTCGAGGTACGCGGCGCCGTCGAAGTAGCTCGCGATCGGCACCGTCGCGCCGACGGGCTGCGCGGCGAGGAACGCGTGGGGGAACACCAGCAGCGAGCCGTGGTCGCGCGCGGGGAAGTGCCCGACGCTGATCGTGAGCCCGACGTCGTCGAGGACCATGCCGTAGGGCTCGTCGAGGAAGTCGCCCGAGTTGTCGCCCATGGGGTTGGGCTTCAGATCGAGATCGATCGCGCCGCGGTAGACCGGCCCGGCGCCGCGCGGCGCGTAGACCTCGACGCGATCGTCGAACGCCTGGGCGACGACCACCAGGGTGCACGACTCGCCGACCGGGCAGCCCAGCGGCCCCTCGGTCGGTAGGCTCGAGGTGTCGCCGCCCGTGCCGGTGCCCGACGTGTCGGCGGCCGCGGTGGTCTCGGCGAGGCTGCCCTCGTCGGCGTCGTCGCTGGCACACGCGGAGGCCAGCAGCGCGAGCGAGAGCGAGGGCAAGAGCGAGTGCGTGGTCGGGATCGTGCGTCGCATGGGTCAGTGATCTCGGGCGCGCCGACGCGGGCGGCACGGCGCCGCGAGGAGCAGCAGGACGAGCCACGCCGGCGCACCGGGCCGCGGCGCGACGGCACAGCCACCGTCGTCGCCGCCGCCATCGTCCCCGGACCCCGGGTCGGGGTTCGGCGCCACCGCCAGCACGGTGGGCGAGTACGCGGTGTACGAGCGGCCGTCGGTGTCGGTCACGGTCGCGCGCAGCTTGATGGTCTTGCTGCCGGCCGCATCGGGCGCGACGAACTCGAGGGCGAGGGGCCCGCTGTCGATGGGCGCGTCGACGAGCGCGAACTCCCAGCTCGGGATCAGGGTGCCGACGACCTCGCCCCACTCGACGCTCACCACCGAACCGGCGCTGACGTCGACGCAGCCCGGTACGGTGTACGGCGTGCCCGCGGTGATCTGGGCCTCGTCGCGCTGGAGGATGATCGACGGACCCGCGGCGTCGGCCTCGGCGGTGCTCGCGATCACCTTCACGAACCCGGCCCGCGGGCTCCAGAGGTTGCGCACGGGCTCCCAGGTGAAGCCGTAGATCTGGTACGTGCCGGGGGCCACGCCGCTGACGTCCCAGTCGACGCCCATCGCCGCCTGCGCGTCGGAGATCGGCACGCGCGCGTCGTCGGGCGTGATGCGGACCCAGTCGTCGGCGCCGAAGCGCGAGGTATCCTCGAGGATGTCCTCGGGATCGATGTCGGCCTCGACGACCTCGGGATCGACCAACGACGAGCGGACGATGTCGGCGTGCGTGATCCACGTCGGCAGCACGTCGCCGGCGTCCTGCTTGCGGAAGGCGAAGAACTGGTGCGTGCGGCTGTCGTCGACCTCGTCGGCGGTGCGGACCTCGGGCACGTCCTCTTCGGGCACCGTGTAGTCGAAGTGCACGGTCGGCGTCGCGGAGCGATCGACGATCGTCGCGCACGCGGCCGCGGACCAGTTGACCGGGATCCGCGGCTTCGCGCCGTTGGCGGCGGACGCGCTGCGCTCGCCGGCCACGGCGACGACGAAGGCCAGGGCGATCGCGGCACGACCGAGGCGGCGCATGACCAGCACCGTACCACGGCCGCAGGTGGTCCCCGTCGTCGGGCGGGGACCGGGCGGACGATCCGCGCATGACCGGGTAAGCTCCCCCGCGATGCATCGCTGCACGCCCCGGGCCGGCGGCCCTGGCCCCATGGCGTCGCTCGCCCTGCTCGGCACGATCGCCGTCGGTGGCTGCGATGGCGGCGCCGACGACGGCACCACCCTGGCGCCCGCGTGCGTCGAGGTCTCGCCGTCGACCTGCGCCCCGCTCTACACCCCGAGCTTCGACGAGGTGTACACCCGCACCCTGATGCCGAGCTGCGCGTCCGGGGGTGGTTCGTGCCACGGCAATGCCGACGCCAGCGGGGCCGAGGCGCACGGCCTGTTCGTCGACGACGCCGAGGCGACCCACGCCCGACTGCTGCAGGACCGCGGTGACGACACCTTCGTCGTCGCCGGCGACGCGGCGTGCAGCGCCCTCGTCGTGCGGCTCGTCGTCGACGACGACGTGCTGCGCATGCCCGTGGGCACCTCGCTCTCCGAGGGCGAGATCTGCAGCGTGGCCCAGTGGATCGAGAACGGAGCCGCACGATGACCCGCAAGACCGCGCTGTCGTTGCTCTCGGCCGTGGTCGGCCTCGCCTGCGCCGCCGAGACCGACGGCGGCCCCAGCGAGGAGATGCTGGATCCGGCGTCGTGCGAGGAGTGCCACCCGCAGCACTACCGGCAGTGGCTCGGCAGCATGCACGCGTACGCAGCCGACGATCCGATCTTCCTGGCGATGAACGCCCGCGGCCAGCGCGAGACCGGCGGCGCGCTCGGGGATTTCTGCGTGCGCTGCCACGCCCCGGTGGCCGTGGCCCTGGGCAAGACCACCGACGGGCTCAACCTCGACGAGCTGCCGCAGGCGATGAAGGGCGTCACCTGCTACTTCTGTCACAACGTCGAGTCGATCGGCGGCACGCACAACAACCCGATCAAGCTCGCCCTCGACGGGGTGATGCGCGGGCAGTACGGCGACCCGGTGCCCAACCCGTTCCACGACGCCGCCTACGCGCCGGAGATGGACGACAACGTGCTGGCCTCGGGCGACATGTGCGGCAGCTGCCACGACATCGTCAACAACCATGAGGTCCACCTCGAGCGCACCTACGCCGAGTGGGTCAGCTCGTTCTACGACGATCCGAGCCCCGACGATCCGGCGCTCAAGAACTACTACGCGAACACGTGCACCGGCTGCCACATGCCGGGCAGCAACTCGCCGATCGCCGACTTCGACGGCGTGCAGACGCGGCGGCTCCGCGACCACAGCATGGTCGGGGTCGACCTCGCGCTGACGGACTTCCCCGACGCCGAGCTGGGGCCGGCCCTGGTCGAGGAGCAGCGCGTGTTGATGGAGGAGCAGCGCGCACCGGCGGTGTGCGCGGGCCTCTGCGTGCGGCCGGCGGACGGCGGCGGCACCGACGTGGTGGTGTGGCTGCACAACGAGGCCGCGGGCCACTACTGGCCCAGCGGCGCGGCGCAGGACCGCCGCGCGTGGGTCCAGCTCGAGGCCTTCGACGGCGAGGCGCCGGTCGTGACCACCGGCGTCGTCGCGAACGACGAGTCGATCGACGCCGCCGAGCTCCTCGACCCGACGCTGTGGATGTTCCGCGACCGCGGCCTCGGCGTCGACGGTCAGCCCGCGTCGATGTTCTGGGACATCGCCGACATCGAGAGCAACCTGCTCCCGGTCGCGGCCGAGGCCGGCCTCAAGTACGACAAGACCACGTGGCGCGAGCGGAGCTGGCACGTCGACGGCCCGGTCGATCGCGCCGTGATGCAGGTGAACCTGCGGCCGATCCCGTTCGAACTCGTCGACGAGCTCGCCGAGGAGGAGCTCTACGACGCCGCGGCGATCAAGGCCCGCATCCCCACGTACACGGTCTCGGCGACGCAGATCGAGTGGACCCCCGAGACGGCGCAGATGACCGACCTCGAGGGCGCGTGCGTGATGAGTGCGAGCTGCTTCTGCGCGATCTCGATGGAGTGCGGCGCCTGCGAGTGCGGCGAGTAGGCGCGGCTCACGGGTCCACGCAGAAGCGGAACACCACCGCGTCCTCGAGTCCGTCCCCCTGCCGCAGGTCGAGGGTCACCTCCCACAGCCCGGGCATGAAGAGGTTCACCGGGGAGATCACGAACTCCCCGGTCACCTCGGTCGCCTCGACCTGCGCCGCGATCGACGAGCCGTGCTGGTGATCGGGCATGAACGTGCTCACCTCGATCGTCACCGGCTGCGGCAGGCCGGCGTCGTCCTGCACGCGGACGCGCCAGGTGTTGTCGCCCCGCGACGGCGGCGCGGGCGTGGCCTCGAGGATCGCGACCGCGATGCGCTCGCCGGATCGCCGCATCCCCAGCGCGTAGTCGTCGGCGCGGGTCTCGAGCGCGCAGTCGCGGGCGGCGGGTTCGTCGACGTCGGCCGCGTCCGGGTCGTCCGCGGGATCGCACCCGAGGACCAGGAGCAGGGGCACGGGGCGGGCGAGGACGCGCATGCTCCCGCGGTACGTCACGGGGGGCGATCGGGATCGCAGCGGCCCGTCGCCTCCCGTCACGGCGCCGCGGCGTCGCGCACCCACGCGACCGACTCGACCTCGAGGATCGCCCGATCCCGCACCCACGCCGGGATCCCCGGCGTCGCCAGGATCCGATCGAGATCCGCCTGCGCGCCCTCGAAGTCCCCGGCGCGGCGCCGCAGGATCGACCGCTCGAGCAGCATCAGCGGTTGATCGGGCGCGCGCTGCAGCGCCCGCTCGAGGGCCGCCGCCGCGGTCGTCGGCTCGCCGACGTGATCGAAGGCCAGCGCGAGGTTGTAGTAGTGGACCGCCGAGGGCTCGCGCTGCTTGCTGCGCGGCCACATCGCCTGGATCATCGCGAGCGCCGCGAGCCCGACGACGAGCCGATCGGTCCGCAGGGCCCCGCGATCGCGCACGAACACGCCGACGCGCTGCACCCCGGTCGCCGCGAGGAGCACCAGCGGGATCGCCAGGGGCAACCGGTGCTGCGACGACGTGAAGAACGCGAGATTGCCCGCGACCGTCGCAGCCCCGAGCCCCGCGACCCAGAACAGGCGCAGGCGCTGCTCGCGGTCCC
>LNFM01003564.1_pt1 | contig 35655 bp, 30 predicted proteins | sample 596031 | NCBI WGS metagenome assembly LNFM01 (sample SAMN04254537, study PRJNA301005) | activated carbon metagenome | isolation source: dual media filters at the Ann Arbor, Michigan drinking water treatment plant | place: USA: Ann Arbor
CGACCATCCGCTGCGGCGTGACCCCGGCCGATCGCAGCGCCTCGATCACCTCGCGATTGTGTGGCTGCGCGAAGAACGTCACGATGCTGGCGGCGACCACCGGACCGACATCAGGCACCTGCAGCAACGACGGCTCGGCGGCCTCCATCAATGCGTCCAGGTCTGCGAAGTGCCGCGCAAGATCGCGCGCGGTGGTCTCGCCGACGTTGCGGATGCCCAGTGCAAAGATGAACCGCGCAAGCGTCGGATGCCGGCTGGCATCGATCGCGGCCACCAGGTTCCGCGCCGATTTCTCGGCCATCCGGTCCAGCCCGCCCACCTGTTCGAGGGTCAGTCGATAGAGGTCGGCCGGCGTACGAACGAGGGGCGTGCCGTCGGGCTGCGGGACGGTGGACACGAGCTGCTCGACCAGCTTCTCGCCCAGTCCCTCGATGTCCATGGCGCGGCGCGACGCGAAATGCAGCAGTGCCTGGCTGCGCTGTGCCGCGCAGAACAGGCCGCCGGTGCAGCGGCTGATCGCCTCGCCCTCCGGCCGCGCGACCGCAGAGCCACACACCGGGCAGGCGGCCGGCATCGTGAAGACCTGTGCGTCCGGCGGGCGCCGGTCCGGGACGGTGCGCGCGACCTCGGGAATCACGTCGCCGGCACGCCGCACCACCACCGTGTCGCCGACCCGTACGTCCTTGCGCCTGACCTCGTCTTCATTGTGCAGCGTCGCGTTGGTCACGGTGACGCCGCCGACGAACACCGGCTTCAGGCGCGCCACGGGCGTCAGCGCCCCGGTGCGCCCGACCTGCACGTCGATGCCCAGCAACTCGGTCAGCGCCTCCTCGGCCGGGAACTTGTGCGCGAGCGCGAAGCGCGGCGCGCGCGAGACGAAGCCCAGCCGCTGCTGGTCGGCCATCGCATCGACCTTGTAGACGACCCCGTCGATGTCGTAGGGCAGCGCGGCACGCCGCGCACCGATGCCCGCGAAGTAGCGAAGCAATCCTTCGACGCCGGATACGGTGGCACGGTCGGGCGTCACCGGGAAGCGCAGCCCGGCCAGCCAGTCCATCAGCGTGCTGTGCCGGTCGGCCGGCAGCGACAGGCCTGTGCCGGCGGCCACGCCGTAGGCGAAGAACCAGAGGCGCCGCGCCGCGGTGATCGCCGGATCGAGCTGGCGCAGGGAACCGGCCGCCGCATTGCGCGGATTCACGAACTCCCGCTCACCACGCGCCCGCTGCGCTTCATTCAGTCGCGCAAAATCACGCCGCCGCATCAGCACCTCGCCACGTACCTCGAGCAGCGGCAGGGTCGTGTCGATGCGCAGCGGGATCGCCTGCAGCGTGCGCAGGTTCGCGGTGACGTCCTCGCCGGTCTCGCCATCACCCCGGGTGGCACCGGTCTCGAGCCGCCCGTCGACATAGGTGAGGCTCACCGCGAGGCCGTCGAACTTGGGCTCGACCGCATAGTCGATCTCCGCATCGCTGCCCAGCGCCTCGCGTGCACGCCGATCGAAGGCGACCACCTCGTCATCGCTGAACGCATTGTTGAGCGACAGCATCGGCACCCGGTGCCTGATGCCGGCGAAGGCGGACGATGGCGTGGCCCCGACGCGCCGGGTGGGGGAGTCGGGCGTCGCAAGCCAGGGATGCTCGGCCTCGAGTGCCTGCAGTGCGCTGAACAGGCGGTCGTACTCGGCATCGGGCACCGTCGGTGCGTCGAGCACGTAGTACGCATGCGCATGTCGCTCGAGGTCGCGCCGCAGCGACGCCGCCCTGGACGCCGGGTCCTCCATGCCTGACATGGCTACGCGCCTAGCCGAATATCCGGCGGGCGACAGGATCGCCGGGCTCGATGCCGCGCGCGCGCATCGCCTTGAGCATCGACGCCAGCTGGGCCCGGATGCGCCCGATGCTTGCCTCGTCGAGCACGCGACCGGAATCGTCGACGACACTGCCCGACAGCCCCTGCGCGAACTGCCTTGCCTGGCTGACCATGCGCTCGAACTGGGCAACCGTGCCGGGCGTTCGCGGCACGTCGAGCAGCAGGGAGATCGCGCGCACCGACTGGCTGCGCATCGCCTGCGGATCGAGCCCACCGCCATTGCCGTCGGTAAGCGTGCAGAGCGTGGTACCCGTGTCGTCGGCAAGCACGTAGGTGTGGTCGGGCAAGGCTCGGAAGCCGGCTGCTTCGATCAGGCCGCGCAGCTTGGTGCCGGAGAAGCCGCCGCTGGCCGCGGCGACGTTCAGGCCGATCGCGACGTCCACCGAGCTGCAGAACTCGTGCAGCGCGGCAGCATGCCCGGCGGTTGCCGCCGGATCGGGCGCGGTGGCGAGGCCGCCCACCGCACTGGCCGCGCCATGGGCGTTGGCCAGGAATGCCTGCAATTCGGCCGCCGAAGCGGGCCCGCGCGGATCGACGGCCTGGATGCGCAGGATACGGTCGACGGTCGGAGCCTCCCCCGGGACTGGGTCCCCGGCGGCGAGCACGTCCGGATCCAGCCAGTCCGACAGTCGCGCTTCGCCGGAGACTTCAGAGCGGATCACCGCCAGCGCCGCGCCGTCGGCCACCGCCGGCAGCCGGAACACCACGGGATACCAGAGTCCAGCCGGACCTTCGAGTGCGCTGGCAGGATCGGAACGTCCTTCGACGCGCGCCTCAGGGCGCCGTCCGGACGGGCGCTCGAGCCCCCCGGCGGCCGGCGTGTCGTCCACCGGCATTGCATGCAACGGCACCTCGGAGGCCTCCGGAACGCCAGGATCCAGGGAACCGACGAGGCGTGGCTCGACGCGCTCGTCCGCCATGGCGCGCTCGCCCAGGCTCGGCTCGCGCCGGGACGAGCCGTCCGGTTCCGACGGCACGCCGTCGCGCGGCTCCGACGCCGGCATCCCGTCCGCAGGTGCCTCCGGGAGCAGCACGTCCCGGTCCGCCGGGGGCAGGACCTTCTCGGACTTCCGGCGGAACTGGCGCTCCTGCCAGTAGTTGTAGATCGCGACCGCCGCAACGGCGAGCACGCCGAGGACGATCAGGGCTCCCTGCAAGTCAGTCATCGGTATCCGTCAGGCCGCCTGTTCTTCGGTAAGCCGCATGGCCTGGTCCATGTCGACCGTGACCACCCGCGATACGCCCTGCTCCTGCATCGTCACCCCGACCAGCTGGTGCGCACCTTCCATCGTGATCTTGTTGTGCGAGATGAACAGGAACTGGGTGTGCTCGGACATCTTGGTCAGCAGGTTGCGGAAGCGCTCGGTGTTGGTGTCGTCCAAGGGCGCGTCGACCTCGTCGAGCAGGCAGAACGGCGCGGGATTGAGCTGGAACAGCGAGAACACCAGCGACATCGCCGTCAGCGCCTTCTCGCCACCGGACAGCAGCTGGATCGACGCATTCTTCTTGCCCGGGGGACGCGCGAAGATCTGCACGCCGCTGTCCAGGATCTCTTCGCCGGTGAGCACCAGTTCTGCATGCCCGCCGCCGAACAGCGCCGGGAACATCTGCGCGAGGTGCTTGTTGGCCTCGGCGAAGGTCGCCATCAGCCGCTCACGGGTCTCCTTGTCGATGCGCCGGATCGCCGTCTCGAGCGTGCCGATCGCCTCGTTAAGGTCGTTCGCCTGGGCATCGAGCGCGTTCTTCTTCTCCGTTGCCCCGCCGAGTTCTTCCAGTGCCGCCAGGTTCACCGCGCCCAGGGCGTTGATCTCGGACTGCAGGCGGTTGATCTCGCCGGCGAGGGTTCGCGGGCGCGGCCCGTCCTCGGCGCGGGCGGCCAGCGCGGCGTCGTCGGCGCCGGACTCGACCAGCTTGGCGGCGAACTGTTCCTCGGTGAGCCGTGCCTCCTGCTCCTTGAGCCTGGCCTCGCCGATGGCGTTGCGCAGCGGCTCGTGCTTCTGCTCGGAGGTGAGCCGCTCTTCGTCGATCGAACGCAGCTGCGACTCGAGCCCGGACAGCGCATTCCTCGCCGCCGACATCGCCGCTTCGCGCACCTCGCGCGTCGACAGCGCGGACTGCAGCGATGCGACGATCGGCGCTTCATCGAACTGCTGCATCTCGGTCGCAAGTCGTTCGACCTCCGAGGCGAGCCCGGAAAGCTCGCGCTCGCTGCCGGCGACAGCTCCTTCGCCATCCTTGATGCGGGTCTGCGCCGACTCGACGCGGTAGCGCAGCTGCTGGACGACCTGCCCTGCCTGCTGCGCCGATTCGCGCGCGCGCGCCAGCAGCCCCTGCGCGCGCCCTGCCTCGGAACGGGTCGCAGCCAGCTGCGCGCCGATCGACTGCAACTGCCCGGCGAACTGCTGCAGGTTGTGGTCGGTCTCTGCCAGCCGTGCCACTTCCGCCGTCCGCTCGGCCTCGATCTCCGCCGTCTCGCGATCGATCTGCGCCAGGCGCTGCTCGGCACGGTCGGCCTGCTCGGTCTGGCGAACCAGCTGCATCTGTGACGAATGCTGGTTCTGCCTCAGCTCATCGGCGAGCCGCCGCTTGTCTGCGAGGTCGCGGCGGGCACTCGCCACCCCTTCGGTCGCCTCGACGTGGCGGCCCCGGGCTTCGGAGAGCTGCGACGACAATGTCTCGAGCTGCGCCGAAAGCGCCTCGATCTCGCGCTGGCGCGCCAGCACGCCATGCACCTCGGAATCGGGGGCATAGAACACCACGCTCGAGCGGCTGAGCAGGTGGCCCTCGCGGGTGACCATCATCGCGCCCGCAGGCAGGCGCTCGCGCAGCCGCATGCCTTCTTCCAGCGTCGGCGCGATGAACACCTGGTTCAGCCAGTCGCCCAGCACCGGCTCCGTGCGCGCATCCTCGCAGGTCACCAGTTCGCGCAACGGCCGCCCGAGCACGCCGAGCGAGCCGGTGGTCGACACCCCGGCGGACAGCTCATAGACGGCGACCTTCGCGCCGGGCATGTCGCCGAGCCAGCCGGCATCCGCGTCGATGCGGTCGACCGCGAACGCGTTCAGCCGCTCCCGCAGCACGGCCTCGAGTGCGTTCTCCCAGCCCTCTTCGATGCGCAGTCCCTGCCACAGCCGGCGCGCGTTCGCGAGGCCGTGCCGTGCCGCCCAGTCGCGCGTCGCCTGCGCGTTGGCGAGCCGGCTCTGCAACTGTTCCAGCGCATCGCGCCGCGCCTGCACCTTGGTCAGTTCCCGGTTGGCCACATCGACCGCCGACTGCGCTTCGCGCGCCGCGATCTCTCCCTGGGCCAGGGTCTGCTCAGCCGAAGACGCGCCGGCGCGCATCTCGGCGAGCTGGGTGCCGAGCGCGGCGACCGACGCCTGCATCGCGGCCAGCACTTCACGATCCGGCGGCTGGAGCCCCGCACGTTCGGCGGCGAGGCGCTGGGACCGCTGGCCGAGCTGCTCGGCCAGGCGCTGGGAGGACCCGCGACGGGTTTCCTCGACCTGCCAGAGCTGTTCGGCCTGCGCCAGCGCCCGCTCGGCCTCGCGCACGCGCGCATGCGCATCGCGGGCGGCCGCCTCCGCCTGGGGCAGCAGCGCAGATTCATGCTCGGCGTTCGTGCGAGCCGTTTCCGCCTGTGCTTCGAGGGCCTTCGCCTCCGCCTGCCATTGCTCGAGGCTCGCGATCAGCCCGTCGCGCCGCTCGCGCGTCTGGTCCAGGCGCGCGCTGGCCTGCACCCGCTGGCCTTCGACCCGGGAACGGGTATCGCGCAGGTGCGACAGCTGCTGCTCGAGGCGGGCGACTTCCGCGTTCGATTCGTACAGTTCGCCCTGTGCCACCCGCGCGGCATCGTTGGCGACCTGCTGGTCGTCACGGGTCGTGGCGAGCCGATTCTCGACCTCGCGCAGGCGCGCAGTCTCGGTCTCGAGCTCGATCGACAGGCGCTCGACCTCGCGCTGCTGGCGCTCGCGCAGCGCGCTGGCCTCGGTGCGGCGCAGGTACCAGAGCAGGTCCTGCGCCGAGGTGAGTTCGGTCGTGAGCTGCTGGAACTGCGCGGCGACGGCCGCCTGCGACGTCAGGCGTTCGATCTGGCGCTCGAGTTCGAGCCGGATGTCGTCGACGCGGGCAAGGTTCTGCCGCGCGTCGGACAGGCGGTTCTCGGTCTCGCGACGCCGTTCCCGGTAGCGCGAAACGCCGGCAGCCTCCTCGAGGAACACGCGCAGTTCCTCCGGCTTGGCATCGATGATGCGCGAGATCGTGCCCTGCTCGATGATCGCGTAGCCGCGTCCGCCCAGGCCCGTGCCGAGGAACACGTCGGCCACGTCGCGCCGTCGCACATGCTGGTTGTTGATGTAGTACGCCGACTCGCCATCGCGCTCGAGCACGCGCTTGACCGAGAGCTCCGCGTAGCTCGCCCACTGGCCGCCGGCCTTGCCGAGGCTGTTGTCGAACACCAGTTCCACGCTCGCGCGGTTGGCCGGCTTGCGGGTGGCCGAACCGGCAAAGATCACGTCCTGCATGGTCTCGCCGCGCAGGTGGCGTGCCGACGACTCGCCGAGCACCCAGCGCGTCGCATCGATCACGTTCGACTTGCCGCAACCATTGGGACCTACGACGCCGACGATCTGCCCCGGAAGGCGGATCTGCGTGGGATCGACGAACGACTTGAATCCGGACAGGCGTATTTCGGTCAGGCGCACTTAGTAGGCTTCATCTTGACGGACGGGAATGACCGCATAGTCTAGCCGAAGGAAACCCCGAAGGCGGCTTGACCGTCCGGGGCGATCGTCGGACACTCGACTGCAGTACCTGCGGAGGCAAGCGCCATGCCGATCGAAGCCCTGGACCATTACAACATCTGCACGTCCGATCTCGACCGTGCCCGCCGCTTCTATTCCGACGTGGTGGGGCTGCGCGACGGGGAACGCCCGCCGTTCGGCCGCCCGGGCGCCTGGATGTACCTGGGCACCCAGGCGATCCTGCACATCTCCACGTCCCGGGTGCCCGAGTCGACCAAACGCGACGCCTTCGACCATGTCGCCTTCCGGGCATCGGGGCTCTCCGCCACCCGCGAAAAGCTCGACCGGCTGGGCATCCGCCACCAGTCGTTCGAGGTTCCCGACCGCAACCTGGTGCAGGTGTTCTTCCGCGACCCCGACGGCGCAGAGATCGAACTGATCTTTTCCGGCGACGAGGCGGCGGCAGAGATAGCGGCCGGCGGCATCGCCGTCGACGCCACCCGGGGACGGGACACGGCACCGGTCGCGTGATCCCCCGCGGCGCGCGGCCTCATTCGTCCGTGCGGCCGATGAAGCGTACCGAGGCCTGTATGCGCTTCACTTCGCGCTGCCATGCCGCGGCAAACTCGGGCCCGTCCACATAAGCGACGGTCGACAGCGAACGCGTCATCGAACTGCGGAACTCCTCGTCCTGCGCCGCCGCGCGCACGGCATCCTGGATGATCTTCAGCGACGCCGGCGGGGTCTTCGCCGGCGCGAACAGCGCCGTCCACAGGGTGAACTCGATGTCGATGCCGCTTTCCCTGAAGGTCGGCACGTCCGGGAAGGCCGCCACCCGGGCGTTGCCCCATTGTGCGATCGCGCGCACCTTCCCGCCCTTCACCTGGGGCATCGCGACGCTCGGCGCCGAAGCGACGGCGGTGGCATGGCCGCCGACCACGGCCGCCATCGCCGGCGCACCGCCGGTGTACGGTACATGGCGCAGCCTGATGCCCGCAGCCTGCTCGAGGATGGCGATCGGCAGGTGCGTGGTGCCATAGGTGCCCGACGAGGACACGAGGAAGTCCGTCGGCCGCGCCTTCGCCAGCGCGATGAACTCCTTCACCGTGCGTACCGGCAGCGACGGATGCGCCAGGAGCATCGCCGGATCGGCCGTGATCTGCGCGATCGGCACGAACTGCGACAGCTGGTAGCTCGGCGTTCGCTGGAACAGTTCGTCGATGGCCGGAATGGCCGCGAACGCCGGCGACTGCAGCAGCAGCGTGTGTCCGTCCGGCGCCGCATTGGCGACCGCCGCCGATCCGATGGCCGAATTGGCACCCGGCCGGTTCACCACCAGCACCGGCTGGCGGAGCTGGCGCTGCATCGACGCAGCGAGGCCGCGCGCCACGATGTCGACGAACCCGCCGGGTGCGTTCGGATTGACGATGGTCATCGGACGCACCGGGAAAGGTTCCTCTGCGGCGGTCGCCGGAAAGGACAGGCAGGCCATCGCGGCCAGCAACGGCAGGCGGGTCATGCTCATCTTGCAACTCCTCCAGGTACACCCTCAGCCGCGGCCGGTCTGGAGCCGGCCTGGCCGCTGAGGGCGGTGTTTCGACGTACTACAGGGTCGGACTCTTCACTTCCCCGCCGAGGGCCGACAGCGCCCATGGCGGCATCTGCGCATCGGTGCTGAACGCGAAATGCGCGCCGGCCGAATGGGCATCGCGGAACAGCCGCTGCACCGGCTGGGTTTCGTAGATGCCGTTGGCGCCGGCAAGCTCGTGCATGGCGTCGACCGCTTCATTGACCACCTTGATCGACAGCGCGCAGTTGCGCTTGTAGCGCAGCTTCGTCGGCAGGTCGATGCCGCCCCCGGCAGCGAGCATGGCGAACGCCTCGGCGCAGTCGTTGCGCAGGAAGACGCGCATCGCATCGACCTTCGCCGCGGACATCGAAAGCCGCAACTGGACGGTCTGCATGTCACGCAGCGTCGCGCCGGTATAGCTGGAACTGCGCTCACGGATCGAGTCGAGCATCCGGTCGACCATCGACTGTGCATTGCCGACCATGGCTGCGGCGATGCTGTGGCCGCCCAGCGCCGCCGTCGGCACCCGGAACAGCGGCCCGGGATGTTCAGCCAGGCCAGGGAACACATGGCCGGGCCGGGCGACGTGCAGGGACAGCACGCGATGGGCCGGCACGAAGACGTCCGTCGCCCGCACCGAACGGCTGCCGGTGCCGCGCATGCCCAGCGTCTGCCAGTCGTCCAGCACCGTGTAGGCGGATGCCGGAACCAGGCAGGCACACCAGTCGACCGGACGGTCGTCTTCCCGGACGATGCAGGACAGCATGTTCCACTGCGACACATCGACGCCCGACGAAAAGCCCCACTGCCCGGACAGCAGCAGGCCACCGTCGACGCGCACGCCCCGCCCCTGCGGGAACGCAATGCCGGAGGCGATCAGTGCGTCGGGGTTTTCGCCCCAGACTTCCTCCTGGGCGCGGATGTCCCAGAGCGCCAGTTGCCGGTGATGCGAAGCGAGGTTGGCGAACGTCCATGCAGTGGAGGCATCGCCACGGCCGAGGATCTCGACGATGTCGACGATCGCGGTGAGATCGAGCTCCATGCCGCCGAAGCGGCGCGGCTGCTGGTAGCGGAACAGGCCGCTTTCATGCAGCGCCTGCTCGATCGGCGGGATCATCCTCGTCGCCTTCTCCTGCCCGGCCGCATGCGACGCGATGAGCGGCACCAGGGCGCGCGCCCGGTCGAGGGCTTCTGCATAGCCGACATCGGCGAAACCGCGGCGGGACCCGGGTGGAGGTGTTGCCGCCATGCTGTGCGGGGCGTCCATGGGATGAGCATACCGCCTCGCAGCCTCGGGCTCCACCCCGCCGCTATACTCGCGCGTCCCGGGCATGGCGTGCCTCCGCCCCATCCCCTCCGCCCCATCCCTTTCGCATCCAACCACCGACAGCCCAGCCTGCTCCCACATGCCCGCACGTGCCAAGAGTGCCGCCCGCACCCCCGCCCCCACCTCCGCCCGCCCCGCCACGGTTGCAGGACCGAATCGCGACCTCGAGACCTTCCCGAATCCGGCGCCCGCGCGCGACCTGCGCATCCACATGGAGATTCCGGAATTCACCTGCCTGTGCCCCAAGACCGGCCAGCCGGACTTCGCGACACTGGTGCTCGACTACGTGCCCGACCGCCTGTGCGTCGAGCTGAAGAGCCTGAAGCTGTACGTATGGTCGTACCGTGACGAGGGCGCGTTCCACGAGGCCGTCACCCATCGCATGCTGGACGACCTGGTGCAGGCGACCCGGCCGCGTTTCATGCGGCTGAAGGCGAAGTTCTTCGTGCGCGGCGGCATCTTCACCACGGTGGTCGCGGAGCATCGCAAGCGTGGCTGGAAGGCGCCTGCCCCGGTCGTTCTCGAAGCACTCGATTCACAGACCAGCGTGCGCGGCTGAGGCCCGGCGGGGACGATCGCAGATGGACGACGAGGGCACCCGCCCCGAAGGCAACCCCGCCACCGCGGAACTCTCCGCGACTGCGCCGGTTTCCCTGCGCTGGCGGCTCGCAGGGAGCGAGGACCCGGAACTCGTCGATGCCGAGTGTGCGGCGAGCCTGCGGGCCCTCGAGGCCTGCCTCGAGGGAGATGCATCGAAGCCCGCGGCGATCGCCCAGGGCCGGCTCGAAGCCAAGATCGACCTGCTCCTCCTCACCCTCGACCGGCTCGCCGGAACCCTCGCCGGTCCGCCTGGCCGCCAGGGACGTTCCAGCTTCCTGGGCTGTCACGCACGCTTCGGGGCAGCGTCCGTGGAATGGCTGGATCCGGGGCCACCGCCGCCGGACGGCACGCGCGTGGTACTCGAGATCCGCGCCGCGCCGGGGCATCCCGTGTCGGCCTGCCTCCCGGCGACGCTTATGCGCGTTGGCACTGCACCGGACACCGACGGCGCAGCCGGTACGCACATGGTCGCCCGGCTGGCACCGATGTCGATGCAGATGCGCGAGGCCTACGAGCGATGCGTGTTCATCCTGCACCGACAGGCGATACGCAGGGCGGCGGCGAGGCCGCTCGCGGGCTGACGCGTGCCCCGGGCCGGTTTGCCGGACAGCCCGGCGATATAATCCGGCCTCGCCCCTTCCGGGTCGCGCGACCGCACCGGCGGCCGCCCGGCCAATGCCCTACTTGAATCCCGACCTGGACCTGCTCCAACCGTACCCGTTCCAGCGACTGGCCAGCCTGTTCGACCGCGTGGTGCCGAACGCGGCGCTGCGCCCGATCAGCCTGGGCATCGGCGAGCCGAAGCATCCGACGCCTGAACGCATCCGCCAGGCGATCTGCGACAACCTGGACGGGCTGGCGTCCTATCCCGGTACGGCCGGGTCGGAGACGCTGCGCCGATCGATGGCTGACTGGCTGGTGATGCGCCACGGCCTGACCGGGCTGGACTGGAAGACCCAGGTGTTGCCGGTGAACGGCTCGCGCGAGGCACTGTTCGCGATCGCCCAGACCGTGGTGGATCGCACCCGGCCGGACCCGGTCGTGGTCTCGCCCAATCCGTTCTACCAGATCTACGAGGGTGCGACGCTGCTGGCCGGTGCCCGACCCGCCTTCCTGAACCAGACGCAGGACAACGGCTTCCGGCTGGATCTCGCCGAGCTGACCGATGAAACCTGGAGCCGTACCCAATTGCTGTTCGTCTGCTCGCCCGGCAACCCGGCCGGCGCGGTGCTGACGCTGGAAGACTGGCGTGCACTGTTTGCCCTGTCCGACCGCCATGGCTTCGTGATCGTGTCCGACGAGTGCTACTCGGAGATCTTCTTCGACGATGCCGCGCCGCCGCTCGGCGGGCTCGGCGCCGCGCAGGCGCTCGGACGCAGCGGTTTCCCGCGGCTGGTCGTGCTCGGCAGCCTGTCGAAACGCTCGAACTGCCCGGGCATGCGGTCCGGGCTGGTCGCCGGCGATGCGGCGATCATCGAACGCTTCCTGCTCTACCGGACCTACCACGGTTGCGCGATGAGCCCCACGGTGCAGGCGGCCAGCGTGTCCGCCTGGACGGACGAGGCACATGTCGTCGAGAACCGGCGCCTTTACCGGGAGAAGTTCGCGGCGGTGATCGAGGTGCTGGCTCCCGCGATGCCGGTGCAGCGTCCCGACGGCGGCTTCTACCTGTGGCTCGAGACACCGGGGTCCGACACCGCATTCGCGCGCGACCTCTACCGCGAGCAGGCAGTGACCGTGCTGCCCGGCAGCTACCTTGCGCGCGAGGCCCATGGCGTGAATCCCGGCATCGGACGGGTACGCGCAGCGCTGGTCGCGCCGGTGCAGGAATGCGTCGAGGCCGCCACCCGCCTGGCAGCGTTCGTGCGCAGCCGGTCGCCTGCATCCGCCCACCCCTGACCCGTTTACAGACAACCGATACCCCGGAGCCCCACGATGTCGAACGCCGAATTGCAGACCCTGATCGAAGCCGCCTGGGAACGCCGCACCGAACTGTCGCCCGGTTCCGACCGGAAGGTCGCCGACGCGGTGGACGAGGTGCTGGCCGGCCTGGACAGCGGCACGCTGCGCGTGGCGGACAAGGCCTCCGGTGACTGGGTCGTCCACCAGTGGGTGAAAAAGGCCGTGCTGCTGTCCTTCCGGCTGCAGGACAATGTCATGCTGGATGCCGGCGCGATGAAGTTCTATGACAAGGTCGATTCCAAGTTCGCGGGCTACGATGCAAAAGCCTTCGCCGACGGCGGCTTCCGGGTGGTGCCGGCCGCGACGGTCCGGCGCGGCGCCTTCCTCGGGAAGAACGTGGTGGTGATGCCGTCCTTCGTGAACATCGGCGCCTATGTCGGCGACGGCACGATGGTGGATACCTGGGCGACCGTCGGTTCATGCGCCCAGATCGGCCGCAACGTGCACCTGTCCGGCGGGGTCGGCATCGGTGGCGTACTCGAACCCCTGCAGGCCAATCCGACGATCATCGAAGACAACTGCTTCATCGGCGCCCGCTCCGAGGTGGTCGAGGGCGTGATCGTCGAGGAAGGGTCGGTCCTGTCGATGGGCGTGTTCATCAGCCAGAGCACCCGGATCTTCGACCGCGAGACGAAGAGTGTCACTTATGGCCGAATTCCGGCAGGCTCGGTCGTCGTTCCCGGCTCGTTGCCGGCCCCGGACGGCAGCCACAGCCTCTACTGTGCGGTGATCGTGAAGCGCGTGGACGCCCAGACACGAGCCAAGACCAGCATCAACGAACTGTTGCGCGGCGTCTGAAACCGGCGGCCAGGCGCGCAGCACGCGCGATCGGCACGAAATTTGCAGTTCGCTTTGCAAACCCGACGGGTGTTGGCACAATCCCGTCGATCACAACCTTTGTCCCGGCCTCCCCTGCATGTCGCTGCTCGACGACCTCAAGAACCAGGCTGAAGTGCTGCGCAAGCGGCAACAGTCCGGTTCAGCGCTGCACGATCACTACTTCCGCGAGATCCACGAACGGTTGAAGGGCATCTATCAGCATCTGAACGAGCTGGTCAATTCCCTGAACACGATCCGGCCCGAGGTCATCCGCTACTTCTACATCGAGCCTTCGAGTGTCCTGGAAGACCTCCGGCAGGCCGACTACGCGATTTCCGCGAAGCGCAAGTCGATCGACTATGTCGACTACTTCGAGGAAGTCCTGCTGCGCACGCGCTGCGTCGGCACGGAAAAGCTCCGGTTCGAGAAGGATGCTGAAGTACTGGTCACCCGGATGCGCGAGTTCCTGTGGAGCAATTCGCTGAAGTTCGACCTGCGCGAGTACCGCAGCGAGCGCGGCTACGTCCAGAGCGGCTCGTTCACCGTGGAACCCGAGGTGCCGGTATCGATCTCGATCACCGGCGTGCCCGACCGCGGGCACATCCTGATCGTCACGCGCAACCTCGAGAAGCTCGGCGAAGTGACCTACACCTTCGAGATCGACGAAGTCGACACCCCGCTCATCGAGGAAATGGCGAAACTGCTGATCGGCAAGCCGAACCATTTCCGTTCGATGGGGAAGCACCAGCAGCCGGTACGCACGGCGGCGCGCATCCGCCCCGTGCGGGAGGAACTCGAACCCGAACAACCGATGGCAGAGCCGCCGGCCGAAGACGTCGCACCGAAGTCGCTTTTCGGAAGCCTGAAGTCCCTGCTCAAGCGCAAGGCAGACTGACCTACCGGCGGCAACCCGTCCCGTACCGACCGCCCATCTCGGCGGCCATGAACCCGAGGCTCCCGCGGCGATGTTCCTGACCCCGCTGTTCCACCTGATGGCCGAGAAACAGGCATCGGACCTGTTCTTCACGGCGGGGGCGCCGATCTGCATCAAGATCGGCGGCAACGTGATGCCGATCAACACCCAGGTGCTCGACGCCGCGACGGTGCGCAAGGTCGCCTGGGAGATCATGACCGAGGCCCAGGTCAAGGCGTTCGAGCAGATGCTCGAAATGAACTTCTCCTACAGCGTGCCCGAGGTCGGCAGCTTCAGGGTCAACGTGTTCCAGCAGCGCGGCGCGGTCGGCATGGTCATCCGCCACGTCAAGAACCGGATCCCCACGATCGCCGACCTGCGGCTGCCAGCCTCCATCGGGGAACTGATCCTCGAGAAACGCGGGCTGGTGCTGATCGTGGGCTCGACCGGGTCAGGCAAGTCGAGCACGCTGGCGGCGATGATCGACTACCGCAACCAGTCGCGCGGCGGCCATATCCTCACCATCGAAGACCCGATCGAGTACAACTTCACCCACAAGAAAAGCATCATCAACCAGCGCGAAGTGGGGATGGATACGCATTCGTACGGCCATGCGCTGGTCAGTGCCATGCGGGAAGCACCCGACGTGCTGATGATCGGCGAGATCCGCGACCGGCAGACGCTGGAGCATGCCATCACCTATGCGCAGACCGGCCACCTGTGCATCTCGACGCTGCATGCCAACAACAGCTACCACGCGCTGAACCGGATCGTGACCTTCTTCCCGCACGAGTCGCGCGCCTCGCTGCTGATGGACCTGTCGATGACGTTGAGGGCCGTGGTGTCGCAGCGCCTGCTGAAGGCGAAGGACGGTACGCAGGTGCCGGCCGTCGAAGCGCTGCTGAATACCATGTCGATCCAGGAACTCATCAAGAAAGGCGAGTTCGACCAGATCCGCGACATGATGGAACAGAGCATGTCGCCCGGGTCGCAGACCTTCGAGCGCTCGCTGTTCAAGCTGTTCTCCTCCGGGCTGGTCTCGCAGGAAGAGGCGCTGGCCAACTCCGATTCGCCGACCAACCTCGCCTGGCTGATCAACAACTCGCGCGGCCAGGCGGCCAGCCCGGGCCTGGACATCACGCAGCCGATCGCCGCGCCGGCTGCGCGCGCTGCCGCAGGGGCACCTTCGAAGGTGCCTGCCCGCACCGAGGGTTCCGACCTCGGCAGCTTCAAGTTCAACATGGACGTCGTATGAAGCAGGCAGCAGTGGTGGATCCCGCGCTCGAACTCTCCCGCGACCTGATCGCCCGCGCCTCGGTAACCCCCGACGATGCAGGGTGCCAGGACCTGCTCGCCGCGCGGCTCGCCGCGACAGGGTTCGTGGTTGAATCCTTGACCTGGGGCAAGGTCACCAACCTCTGGGCGCGTCGTGGCACGACGGGCCCTTTGTTCTGCTTCGCGGGACACACCGACGTCGTGCCTACGGGTCCGCTGGACGCGTGGCAGACGCCGCCGTTCCAGCCGACCGTGGTCGATGGCGAACTCGTCGGGCGTGGCGCCTGCGACATGAAGTGCGCCATCGCCGCGATGGTGGTCGCCTGCGAACGATTCCTGGCCCGCCACCCCGATCCGGCCGGCTCGATCGCCTTCCTGCTCACCTCCGACGAAGAAGGTCCGGCGGTGGATGGATCCGTGCGCGTGGTCGAGCACCTGCGTGCACGTGGCGAACGGCTCGACTACTGCGTCATCGGCGAACCGACTTCGGTCGAGGCCGTCGGCGACATGCTGAAGAACGGCCGCCGGGGCTCGCTGTCCGGCAGGCTCGTGGTCAAGGGCAAGCAGGGCCATATCGCCTATCCGCAACTGGCGGCCAACCCGGTGCACCTGCTGGCGCCGGCGCTCGCGGAGTTGGCCGGGACGCGCTGGGACGACGGCAACGAGGATTTCCAGCCCACTGCATGGCAGGTATCCAACATCCATGCCGGCACCGGCGCCGGGAACATCATCCCCGGCACGGTCGAAGTCCAGTTCAACTTCCGCTTCGCGCCGACCAGCACCGCGGCCGGGCTGCGCGAACGGTTCGAGGCGATCCTGCGCCGGCACGGGCTGCAGTTCGACCTGCACTGGACGCTCGGCGGCGAGCCGTTCCACACCGGGCGCGGCCGCCTGGTCGAGGTCGCGATCGAGTCGATCCATGCCGCCACCGGCATGGCCCCCGAAGTGTCCACCACCGGCGGCACCTCGGACGGCCGGTTCATCAAGGACATCTGCGGCGAGCTGATCGAGTTCGGTGCACGCAACGCGACGGCCCACGCGGTCGATGAACGCGTGTCGGTCGAGACCCCGGCACTGCTCGCCGGCATCTATGAAGGCATGCTCGAAAGGTTGCTCGCACGATGAGCCCCGATACTGCAGCGACCACGCCGCCGGCCGTCGAAAACCCGCACGTCATCCGTGACCTCGATGCACTGCGCGCCCTGTACGGCGAGCCGGTGGGGGCCTCGGTGGCGAAGGAACTGTCGTACATCCATCCGCACTACCGCCGTTTCATCGAGGCTGCGCCCTTCGTCTCGATCGCCACCAGCGGCCCGGGCGGACTGGACAACTCGCCACGCGGGGACGCTGCCGGATTCATCCGCGTCATCGACGAACACACCCTGATGCTGCCCGACCGCCGTGGCAACAACCGGGTGGACAGCCTGAGCAACCTGGTGGCCGACCCGCGCATCGCGCTGCTGTTCCTGGTCCCGGGCGTCGGCGAGACGATGCGCGTGAACGGTCGCGCGGTGATCTCGATCGACCCGGCCCTGCTGGCGTCCTTCGCGGTCGACGGCAAGCCGCCACGTTCGGTGCTGGTGGTCTCGGTGGAGACCGTCTACTACCAGTGCTCGAAGGCGCTGGTGCGATCGAAGCTCTGGGACCCGGCCTCGCGCATCGAGCGCTCCGCCCTTCCCAGCGCAGGCACGATGATCGGCGACATCAGTCGGGGTGCGATCGACGCCGTGGCCTACGATCGCGACCTTCCGGCGCGCATCCAGGCGCAGCTGTACTGAACGCGGCGCCCCGCAGCGCCACAGGCAGGCCCATGGACCCTACACCCGCAGAACGCGATCCCTTCGCAGACGCCGTCCGCCAGTTGTCGACGTTGCGCGACTTCATCCGCTTCGCGGTCACGCGCTTCACCAGGGCCGACGTGTTCTTCGGCCATGGCACGGCAACGGCATGGGATGAAGCGGTCTACCTGTGCCAGCACACGCTCGGACTTCCGCTCGACCTGCTCGAACCGTTCCTGGATGCACGCCTGCTCGACGATGAGCGACAGGCGATCGCCGACGTCCTTCGGCGGCGGATAGATGAACGCGTCCCGGCGGCCTACCTGACCGGCGAAGCCTGGCTGGGCGACCTGCGTTTCCGCGTCGATCCGCGCGTGATCGTGCCGCGGTCCTACATCGCCGAGATCCTGCGCGAAGACCTTGCACCGCTGGGCATCGACGAAGACCGGGTGCAGCGGGTGCTCGACCTGTGCACCGGATCGGGTTGCCTGGCGATCGTCGCCGCACTGCGTTTCCCCGGGGCGCAGGTGGATGCCGTCGAACTGAGCCCGGATGCACTGGCCGTCGCCCGGACCAACGTCGAAGACTATGCGCTGTCCGGCCGGCTTTCGCTGCTCGAAGGCGACCTGTACCAGCCGTTGAAGGCGCGCAGCTACGACCTGATCCTGACCAATCCGCCGTACGTGGACGCGCGCGCGATGGCAGCGCTGCCGGCCGAGTACCTGCACGAACCGACCGGCGCCCTGGCCGGTGGCGAGGACGGCCTCGACCTCGTGCGCACCATCCTTGCAGAGGCCCCCCGCCACCTCTCGCCCGGAGGCCAGCTGCTGATGGAAGTCGGCAACAGCCGCGATGCGCTGGAAGCGGCGTTCCCGCAGCTTCCGTTCACCTGGATCGAGACGACCGCGCCGGTGTCTTCGGTCTGCCTGCTGGCGCGCGAGGACCTCGTGCCGAAGGATCAGGCGCCCGGGCGGAAGCGCCCGCGCGCGACTTAGCACCGGGGCGCCTCGGGGCACCGGCCCGATCCGGCCCCGCCCCCTGTGCCTGCCCGCCCGCCCGGGGCGTCTTCCTGCCCGCGCCCCGCACCGGGGTGGCCCGGCCCTGGGAAGACGATGAAGGCCGGCCGCCAGCGCCTGGCGCGGCCGCCGCACGACGGTCGAGGCGCTTGCGTCCCGGACGCCCCTCGGGCACGCCCAGCGGCGGCAGGTCGTCGGACGCACGGCGCACGCGGGCACGGTCCTGCGGCCGGGGGGACGCTGCCGCCACGGTCTCCGACGCGTTGTCCATGTCGCGTTCGATGCGGGCCTGGATCGCACCGACCTCTTCATCGGTGAGCGACAGGAACTGGCCGCGCTTCAGCTTGGACGGCAGCTCGATCGGGCCGAAGCGCACCCGCATCAGCCGGCTCACGGTCAGGCGGTTGGCCTCGAACAGGCGCCGGACGAGGCGGTTGCGGCCCTCGGTGACCACCACCCGGTACCAGCGGTTGGCACCATCGCCGCCGCCGTCATGGATCGACTCGAACCGTGCCGTCCCGTCGGCCAGTTCGATGCCGCTGGTGAGCTGCTTCAACTGCTCCGGCGACAGGGATCCCAGCACGCGCACCGCGTACTCGCGTTCGTTGCCGAACCGCGGGTGCATCAGCGCATTCGCGAACTCGCCGGAGTCGGTGAAGATCAGCAGCCCGCTCGTGTTGAAGTCGAGGCGGCCGACGGAGAGCCACTTGCCATTGCGCAGCCGGGGCAAGGCATCGAACACCGAGCTGCGTCCGGCCGGGTCGTCATGCGACACGATCTCGCCTTCGGGCTTGTGGTACAGCAACACCTTCGGCCGTTCGCCGGCGCGCGCACGGATGCGCCGGCCGTCGATCGCGATCACGTCGCCCGCCTGCATGCCGTCGCCGGTCACCACGCGCGTTCCGATCGTTGCAGGGCGGCCGTTCACGGTGACTGCGCCCCGCCCGATCAGTGTTTCCATCGCGCGCCGGGAGCCGATGCCGGCATCGGCCAGCACCTTCTGCAGCTTCTGGCTCGGTCCGGAGGGCACCGCCGCCGGCCGCTCGAAGTCCGGCGGCCTGAACGCGGGCGGGTAGCCGGCGCCGGCATCGCCGGCCCAGCCGTCGACATCCCCGTCCGGTGCACGGCGAAAGCCGCCGGCCCCCGGTGCACCGCGCCCGCGCGGCGGTCCGTCGAAACCGCCCTGCGCCGCGCCGCGGCTGCGGTTCTGCGGCGGGCGGAACGGCGTGCGCGCCTTGCCGCCGGAGCGGGCGGGACGCGACTTGCCCTTTCCGGGCCGCCCTTGCGGGTCGGCGCGCAGGCCCGGGCGGCTGTCGCCGGCCGCGGAAGGTCCGCGTGCCGCGGAGGGCCCGTCGGCCGCAGGCCTCGGCCGACGTCCGCCGCCCGGACCGGTCGTCGGCGCCGCACGGAAGCCCGGGCGCGCGGCCTGGCCCGGCATGCGCGAGGGACCGCCCCGGCTGCCCGGCTTCTTCGGCCCGCCGCTGCGCGGCCCGGGCCGCGGGCCGCTGGCACCGCGCGTGTTTCGTGATCTAGACCCTTTTGCGCTCATGTATCGCCTGTGCCAGTGTGCCGCTGTCGACATGCTCGAGTTCGCCGCCGACCGGTATGCCGCGCGCGATCCGCGTGCAGGCCAGGCCGCGGGCGCCGAGCAGTTCGCCGAGGTAGTGGGCGGTGGCCTCTCCCTCGACCGTGTAGTTCATCGCGAGTATGACCTCATTGACCTTGCCGTCGAGCGCGCGCGCAGCGAGCCGCTCCAGGTCGAGCTCCGCCGGCCCCATGCCGTCCAGCGGCGACAGCCGCCCCATCAGCACGAAGTAGCGGCCGGTGAAGCAGCGCGCCTGCTCCACCATCAGCACGTCCGCCGGCATCTCGACGATGCACAGCTTGGTCTCGTCCCGGCGCGGCGATGCGCACAACGTGCACAGCGGCGTGTCGCTGAAGTCGTTGCACAGTTCGCAGTGATGCACGTTGGACAGCGCGCCTTCGAGCGAACCTGCCAGCCGGCGCGCCCCCTCCCGATCGTGCTGCAGCAGGTGGTAGGCCATGCGCTGGGCGCTCTTCGGGCCCACGCCGGGCAGGCAGCGCAGCGCTTCCATCAGCGCAGCCAGCGCGCTCGGCGGGTTCGACATGCGGTCGGCTGCGCGGTCCCGGGCGCGCTCAGAACGGCAGCTTGAGGCCGGGCGGCAATCCCATGCCGGCGCTCATCGCGCCCATCTTCTCCTGCACCGTCGACTCGACCTTGCGCACCGCGTCGTTCATCGCCGCAGCCACGAGGTCCTCGAGCAGCTCACGATCGTCGCCGATCACGCTGGGATCGATGGACACACGCTTGACGTCGTGCCGGCAGGTCATGGTGACCTTCACCAGCCCGGCGCCCGCCTGCCCCTCGACCTCCTGGGTAGCGAGCTGCTCCTGCATCCTGCGCACGTTCTCCTGCATCTGCTGCGCCTGCTTCATCAAGTTGCCGATGGCACCTTTCATCTCGGGTCTCGTCCAGTGGGTCCAGGGGATGGGGGACGCGCGGGCGCGTCCTGTGTCTTCGGGGTGATCGCGGCTTCGTCGAGGCGGGCGTCGAACTGGTCGATCAGCGTGCGCACGAACGGATCGGATTCGATCGCGGCCACTGCTTCGACCTGACGCCGGTGCTTCACCTGCCGGTCGATCTCGACCGGCGTCTCATTTTCCGGCGCGCCCAGCCGCACGCGCAGTTGCACGTCGTTGCCCAACTCGCGCGCCAGATGCTGCTGGAGCTTATCCTGATACGCCTTCTCGAGCAGGTGGCGGTGTTCCTCGGGCAGCACCAGTTCGATCCGGTCGACGCCGCCCCCGCCCTCGTGCGACGCCAGGGCGCAGTGCTGGGCGAGCATCCGCGCCATCCCGGAAACCCGGGCCGATGCGATGAACTCAGCCCAGTCGGCCCTGCTCAGCTTTTTTTTTTCGGCCTCTGCACGCGCCGAGGCCAGTGCCGCAGCCGCCGGCCCCGGTCGCCTGGGCTGCTCGATCGGAGCGGCAACCGGCGCCTGAGCCCCCGCGGAACCGGCGTCCCGGGTCGGCACCGGGCGGGGCGCGTCGACCGGACGCGCCGGAGCGGCAGGCACCGCCGGACGGGCCGGCGCGCTGTCCGCCACGCCCTCGCGATCGGGTGCAAACGCGAGCATCCGCAGCAGCGCCATGGAAAAGCCGGCCTGCTCGTCCGGGGCGAGTGCGATCTCGTCCACGCCCTGCACGGCGATCTGGTAGCACAGTTGCACCTCCTGTGCATTGAAGCGCGCGGCAAGGTCTCGCCACAGGGCCGCATCCGGGTCGTCGTCGCGCAGCGCATCGGGCACCACCTGGATCACGGCCAGGCGATGCAACACGCCCGCCAGCTCGCGCAAGGCGGCCTCGAAGCCGATCCCGCGCTCGGCCAGGCGCTCGACGCCGGCGACCAGGGCCGGCCCGTCGCCATCCGCAACCGCGCCGAGCAGTTCGAACAGGTACCGCTGGTCTACCACCCCGAGCATCTCGCGCGTGGCCGCCTCGTCGACCCGGCCGCTGCCGTGAGCGATCGCCTGGTCGGTCAGCGACAGCGCATCGCGCAGGCTGCCCTGCGCGGCACGCGCGATGAGGTTCAGCGCACCCGCCTCGAAGGCGACCGATTCCTCGCCAAGCACGAACGCGAGCCGCGAGGTGATCAGCGCCGGCGCGATGTTCTTCAGGTTGAACTGCAGGCAGCGCGACAGCACGGTCACCGGGATCTTCTGCGGATCGGTGGTGGCGAGGATGAACTTCACGTACTCGGGCGGCTCTTCCAGCGTCTTCAGCATCGCGTTGAAGGCCGACTTCGACAGCATGTGCACTTCGTCGATGATGTAGACCTTGTAGCGGCCGGCGGTCGGCGCATACATGGCGTTCTCGAGCAACTCGCGCATGTTGTCGACCTGGGTGTTCGAGGCCGCGTCGAGCTCGACCAGGTCGACGAACCGACCTGCGTCGATCTCCAGGCAGGCATCGCACACGCCGCAGGGCGTGCTCGACACGCCGCGTTCGCAGTTGAGCGCCTTGGCCAGGATGCGCGCGAGCGTCGTCTTGCCGGTGCCGCGCGTGCCGGTGAACAGCCAGGCATGGTGCAGCCGACCCCGGTCGAGCGCATTGGCCAGCGCGCGCACCACGTGCTCCTGGCCGGTGAGTTCCGGGAAGCCCTTCGGCCGCCACTTGCGCGCCAGTGCCTGGGTCGGACCTGTCATCGTGGCCGGCTCGTCAGAAGTGGTAGTGCAGGCGCAGGGACTGCAGGTTGATGCCCGGGTTCGGCTCCCGCAGGCCGCCGTTGGACAGGTGCTGCACACGATACCCGATCTCGTACTCCCCCTTCGCGCCCAGCCGCAGCCCGATGCCCAGCACGCTGCCGAACAGCACATGGCCGGACAGGTCGCGCAAGGTGGTGATCGAATCGCCGCTCAGCGCATGCACCCCAACCCCCGCCTCGATGAACGGGTGGAAACCGGGATTGCCCTCGGGCTGCAGGCGAAGCGTCGGCGTCAGGCTCGCCTCGACCAGGTCGTTCGAGGTGCGGATGCGCGCATCCGACTGGTTGCGCCAGTAGCCCACGGAAACGTCCCAATAGCCACCGAGGTACCAGCCGCCGGCACTGAACGGGCGCGCTGCCCAGTCCCAGCGCAGGCCGACGCGCGAGACCGGGACATCGGTGTAGCTCGACGTCGAACGGCCGGCCTCGACCGTGACGCCGTCCACCGCCTGCGCCGGCGCGACAAGGAACGCCGCGAGCACTGCGCCCGCCGCCGTGGCGGCGACCGACGGGATCGCCGCTTTTCTGGTAACCCGCTGCATCGATACGCTGCCAGGTCGGAACACGACGTGCACGGGAGACGCCCGCGCATCGGAAAAGGGGTGGCGAGCCTGACCCCCGGCACTTGCAGTGAGTAGCTGTGGCTGCTTCCTTCCGGACCTGACCAGGTTCACCACGCTGCAATGCGGGGAGGCCCGCCATTGAGCCTGAAGTGTACCGCTTTACAGCCCGGGCGAATAATGATTCCATCTTCGCCATAACAACACCCGGCCGCACCCGGCAGCACCCGGCAACACCCAGCCGGCAGCCCGTGCCGCCCGTCCCGGAGGAACACCATGTCGACGATCGAATCCGTCCTCAACGAAACCCGTCTCTTCCCGCCGCCCGCCACCTTCGCCGGCAGCGCGACGATCTCCGGCATGGACGCCTACCGCGCGCTGTGCGCCGAGGCCGAGCGCGACTACGAAGGCTTCTGGGCCCGGCAGGCGCGCGAGCACATAGGCTGGAAGAAGCCGTTCACCAGGGTGCTGGACGAATCGAACGCACCGTTCTTCAAGTGGTTCGAGGACGGCACGCTCAACGCATCCTGGAACTGCCTGGACCGCCACCTGGGCACCCAGCCGGACAAGACCGCGATCGTGTTCGAGGCCGACGACGGACAGGTCAGCCATGTCTCCTACCGGGAACTGCACCAGCGGGTATGCCGCTTCGCCAATGCGCTGAAGTCGCGGGGCATCGCGCGCGGCGACCGGGTGATCGTCTACATGCCGATGTCGGTGCAGGCGGTGGTCGCGATGCAGGCCTGCGCACGCATCGGTGCCACCCATTCGGTGGTGTTCGGCGGCTTCTCCGCCAAGAGCCTGCACGAGCGCATCCTCGACGCCGGCGCGGTCGCGGTGATCACCGCCGACGGGCAGATGCGCGGCGGCCGCGAGATCCCGCTCAAGCCCACCGTCGACGAAGCGTTCGCGCTGGGCGGCTGCGACAGCGTGCGCAATGTCGTTGTTTACCGGCGCACCGGCACGCCGGTCGCGTTCGATGGCACCCGCGACCACTGGTGGCACGACGTCGAGCAGGGACAGCCCGACACCTGCGAGCCGGAATGGGTGGATGCCGAGCATCCGCTGTTCATCCTCTACACCTCGGGGTCGACCGGCACGCCGAAGGGCGTGCAGCACGCCACCGGCGGCTACCTGATGCATGCGGCGCTGACCATGCGCTGGACCTTCGACCACAAGCCCGACGACGTGTTCTGGTGCACCGCCGACGTCGGCTGGGTCACCGGCCACACCTATGTCTGCTACGGCCCGCTGGCGGTCGGTGCGACGCAGGTGATCTTCGAGGGCGTGCCGACCTACCCGGACGCCGGCCGCTTCTGGCGGATGATCCAGGACCACAAGGTCACCATCTTCTACACCGCCCCGACCGCGATCCGCTCGCTGATCAAGGCCGGCGGCGACCTGCCGACCAAGTACGACCTGTCCAGCCTGCGCCTGCTCGGCACCGTCGGCGAGCCGATCAACCCGGAAGCGTGGATCTGGTACCACCGCACGGTCGGCCAGGAACGCTGCCCGATCGTCGACACCTGGTGGCAGACCGAAACCGGCGGCCAGATGATCACGCCGCTGCCCGGCGTGGTCTCGACCAAGCCAGGCTCGTGCACCCTGCCCCTGCCCGGCATCATGGCGGCGATCGTCGACGAGACCGGACATGACGTCGAGAACGGCAAGGGCGGCATCCTGGTGATCAAGCGGCCATGGCCGTCGATGATCCGCACCATCTGGGGCAACCCGGAACGGTACAGGAAGGCCTATTACCCGGACGACTTCCAGGGCAAGTACTACCTGGCCGGCGACGGGGCCAACCGCGACCTCGACGGCTACTTCTGGATCATGGGCCGGATCGACGACGTGCTGAACGTGTCGGGCCACCGGCTGGGCACGATGGAGATCGAATCCGCACTGGTCGCCAACCCGCTGGTGGCCGAGGCTGCGGTGGTCGGCAAGCCGCACGAGATCAAGGGCGAGGCGGTGTGTGCGTTCGTCGTGCTCAAGGGCCAGCGGCCGGAAGGCGCGGCGATCGAGGAACTCGCGAAGAAGCTGCGCGACTGGGTGGCCCACGAGATCGGCCCGATCGCCAAGCCGGACGAGATCCGGTTCGGGGACAACCTGCCCAAGACCCGGTCGGGGAAGATCATGCGACGGCTGCTGCGCTCGCTCGCGAAGAACGAGGAGATCACGCAGGACATTTCGACGCTGGAGAATCCGGCGATACTGGAGCAGTTGAAGCAGGCGCGGTAGCGCGGGCATCGGAGGCACGCCCTTGCTGACGCTGGAGCGGTGCACCGACTTCGCCCTGCCCGCAACCAGCGCCCAGCCCTGCCCCCGCCCTTGAGCCGATCCCTGAAGCCGGCCGTCCGCAAGCCCGCGGCCACGGCGCCGCCGTCCCCCCGCCCGCCCACCGCCCTCCACCTGCACGCTCGGGCGCTGCGCTACTTCGACATGATCCGCCGCTGCGGTTCGATCCGCGAGGCGGCGCGCCGGCTGCATGTGTCGTCTTCGGCCGTCAACCGGCAGCTGCTGCTACTGGAAGCCGAGATCGGCATGCCGCTGTTCGAGCGCCTGCAGGCAGGCCTTCGGCTCAGCGCGGCCGGCGAGGCGCTGTCGCGGCACGTGATCACCGTCCTGCAGGATGCCCAGCGCCTGAGCGCCGACCTCGATGCCCTCGAAGGCGTGCGCCGCGGCGCGGTGGAGGTGGTCTGTGTCGAAGCATTGACCGCTGACTTCCTGCCCGGGGTGATCGAGACCATGGCGGCGCGCTACCCCGGCGTGCGTATCGGGGTTCGCATCGCCGGCTCGGCGGCCGCTGCAGCGACGGTAGTGTCGGGAGAGGCCGACGTGGCACTGGGCTTCGTGCTGCGCCGTTCGGCAGAGCTGCGCCAGGTGGCGGTGGGCCGCTTCGCGCTGGGCGCGCTCGTACACCCCTCGCATCCACTGGCGGCCGGCTCGACCGTCGCCTTCGCCGACTGCACCCGCCATCCGCTGGTGATGCCGGGGCCGGCGCTGTCGCTGCACTGGGAACTCGCGCCGCTGGTGGCTGCCTGCAAGCGACCGCTGCAGGTGGTGGTGAACACCGAGTCGCTCGAGCTGATGAAGGAACTCGCGCGGCGCGGGGTGGGCGTGGCCTTCGTGAACGGCTTCGGCATCGAGCGGGAACTGCGCGCGGGACAGTTGCGCCACCTGCCGCTGCGCGGGGCGCCGCCGTCGGACCTCGGCGCCTACGTGCGCGCCGGGCGGGTGCTGCCGCCGGCGGTGGACGCGTTCGCGCAGGTGGTGGCCGCCGCGATCGAGGCGCGCGCGGCGTCGGCCTGAAGCAGGCCAGCCTGGACCGTCCCGCGCCGGGCGAGGCGGCACGGGGCGCGAGGCCTGCTGCCGAAACGGCATCGCCCCGTCCCGCAAACGATGCTACCCGGCACGGCAGCGCGTTCCTACACTGCAACCATCCGCCCTGCCCCTGGAGATCGCCCGCATGCACCGACGCTGCCTCGCCCTTGGCCTCCCGTTTGCGTTCGCGTTCGCCGCGGCCGCCCCCACCGTCGCGCTCGCGCAGCCGATAACCGGCCCGGGCGGCTTCCCGGCGAAGCCCGTCCGCGTGGTGGTGCCGGCGGCCTCCGGCAGCCTCACCGACCCGGTGGCGCGGATCGTGAGCGAGGAGCTCGGCCGGCGCACCGGGCAGTCCTGGGTGATCGAGAACCGGCCCGGTGCCGGCGGCATGATCGGCTCGGAGGCGGTCGCGCGCGCGGTGCCCGACGGCTACACGCTGCTGTTCTCGGCCAACAACCTGGTGATCACCCCCAGCCTGTTCAGCAAGGTGCCCTACCGGGTGCTGGAGGACTTCACCCCGATCGCGCTGGTGGGCCGCGGCGACAACCTGCTGGTGGCCTCGAGCGCGGCCGGCATCAAGTCGGTCAAGGACCTGGTCACCCGCGCCAGGGCCTCGGCCAACCCGATCGACTACACCTCGCCGCTGATCGGCTCGGCGGCGCACCTGACCGTTGAGCTGTTCCGCACCAGCGCGAAGATCCCGCTGAACCATGTCGCCTACAAGGATTCGACCCAGGGCACCTCGGACACGCTGAGCGGCCGCATCCCTGTGAACATCATGGGCATCTCGACCGCGCTGCCGCACATCCGCGCGGGCCGTCTGGTGCCGCTCGCCTGGACCGGCGCGAAGCGCCACCCCGACATCCCGGACACGCCCACCTTCGTCGAGGCCGGCTATCCGGCGGTGCACCTCGGCCTGTGGTTCGGCTACTTCGGGCCGGCGAAGTTGCCCGCGCCGCTGGTCGGGTTCCTCGAGCAGCAGGTGGCGGCGGCGATGAAGGCACCGGCGGTGGTCGAGAAGCTCGCCGGCATGAGCATCGATCCGGACAGCGGCGGTGCGAAGCTGCTGGGCGAGATGATGGCGCGCGAGTACCCCATCTACGCGAAGGTGGTGGCCGAAGCCGGCATCAAGCTCGACTGATGCCCGGCGACGACCGCACGCCGCACTGGCGCGGCACGCTGCTGCACATCCATGTCGCGCCGGCGGCCTCCTACGAGATGGAGCCGCTCGACGAGGCCACGCTGATCGCCGGGCGCGGCATCGAGGGCGACCGCTACTGCCTGGGCACCGGCACCTACTCGAAGCTGCCAGCGGTGCGCGACGTGACGCTGATCGAGGTCGAGGTGCTGGAGGCGCTCGCTCGCAACGACCCGCCGCTGCAGGACGCTCCGCTGGTCATGGAACCCGCGGAGCACCGCCGCAACCTCACGGTGCGCGGCGTGCCGCTTGCGCACCTGGTCGGGGTACGCTTCCGCATCGGCGAGGCGGTGCTGCGCGGCGCGCGCCTGAATTTTCCCTGCCGCTACCTGGAGCAGTTGCTCGGCCGCCCGGTCTACCAGCCGCTGTACAACCGCTCCGGCATCAACTGCGCGATCGAGCAGGGTGGACGCATCCGCGTCGGCGACCGGATCGAGCCGCTCTGAACCGGCGCGCGCCGCATGACCCCGCGCCTGATCATGAAGCTCGAGGTGGCCGCGGTGGCGGACGCCGCCCCCGGCGTGCGCGTGCTGACCTTCCGCCACCGCCTGCGGCCGACGCTGCCCGAACCCGAGCCCGGCGCCCATGTCGACCTGCACCTGCCCGACGGACGGGTACGCCAGTATTCGCTGTGCGGCGATCCGGCCGACACGACCCGCTACACGATCGCGGTCAAGCTCGAACCCGAGGGCCGCGGCGGCTCGTGCTGGGTGCACCGGCAGCTGCAACCTGGCGTCGTGGTTCCGGTCAGCGCACCGCGCAACCACTTTCGGCTGGCCAAGGGGGCACGCCGGCACGTGCTGGTCGCCGGCGGCATCGGCATCACGCCGATCGCGGCGATGGCCCGGCACCTCGCGCGCTGCGGCGCGGCCTTCGAGCTGCACTACTGCGTGCCCGATGAGGCCAGCGCACCGCTGCTGCCCGAACTGCAGGCTGCCTGCGGGACCCGGCTGCACCTGTGGCGCTCGGGCGGCGATGTGCCCTGCCGCTTCGACCCGCACAGGCTCTCGCCCCCGCCGGAACCCGGCACGCACCTGTACTGCTGCGGCCCGCGCAGGCTGGTGGATGCGGTGCTCGCCGCGACCGCGGGCTGGCCGGCCGGCAGCGTGCATGTCGAGCACTTCGCCCCGCTGGACGACGCCGGCTTCGTGCCCGAGGCGTTCCAGCTCGGCATCGCCTCCACCGGTGCCACGCTCGAGGTGCCCGCCGGGCGCAGCGCGCTCGACGTGCTGCGCGAGCACGGGTTCATGCAGCCGTCGTCCTGCGGGATCGGCGTCTGCGGCGCCTGCGAGTGCGGCTATCGGGTGGCGGACGGCAGCACGGTGATCCACCGCGACGTCGCGCTCGACGACACGGCGCGCGCGCACCGCATGACGCCGTGCGTGTCGCGCGCCCGCGGACGGGTGGTGCTGGACCTCTGACGCACCAGCCTTCCTCCGCAAGCCCGGCTGCAGCCGCCCGCGGATTGTGCCAAGGTATGGCATCCCTCCGTCGAGCGCTGCCATGTCCGTCGCATCCGACGCTGCCCCCGCCTTTGCCGTCACCGCAACCGCCCCGGCCTCCGCCGTCGCCGCCTTCCTGCGCACCCATCCCCCGTTCGACCGGATGCCGGAGGCTCAGGTCGAACGCCTCGCCGCGGCCGCCCGCATCCGCTACTGCCCGCCCGGCCACACCCTGCTCTCCCCCGACGACGGACCCCCGTCGCATGTGCTGGTCGTGCAGCGCGGCCGGGTCGAGCGGCAGGTGCCGTCGGCCTGGGCCAACCCGGGCGATGCGGACGAGCCGCTGCAGGCTGGCGAGCTGTTCCCGGTGACCGCGGTGCTCGACCGGCGGCCGGTCGCGTATACCTACCGTGCGATCGGCGACGTGTTCTGCCACGAGATCGATGGCGACACCTTCCGCGCGGTGGTGGCCGAGAGCCCGCCGCTGCAGGCGTTCTGTTCGCAGCGGCTGCGCGCGATGCTGGAGCAGTCGCGCTCAGCGCTGCAGGCGCGCTACAACGAGGCCTCCAGCGGTGAGCAGTCGATGACCACCGCGCTGTCGGAACTGATCGGCCGCGCGCCGCTCGGTTGCCTGCCCGACACACCGGTCGCCGCCGTGCTGGCCACGATGCGCCGCGAGCGCATCGGCTGCATGGTGGTCGTCGACGCTGACGCGCGTCCGGTCGGCATCTTCACCGAGCGCGACGTGGTCGACCGTGCGGCGCTGGATCGCCTCGATCGCGCGGCCCCGATCTCGGCGTTGATGACTGCGGGCGTGCACGCGCTGGCGCACGATGCGACCGTCGGCGATGCAGTGCTGTGCATGGTGCGCCATTCGATCCGCCACGTGGTCGTGGTGCGCGACGGGCGCTTCGCCGGCGTGGTGTCGCAGCGCGATGTGTTCGCGCTGCAGCGGGTGTCGTTCTTCCGCGTCGCGCAGCGCATCGACGGCGCGGGCGACATCGATGCGCTGGCTGCGGCCGCCGGCGACATCCGGAAGCTCGCGCGCAACCTGCTCGCGCAGGGCGTCGCCGCCGAGCCGCTGACCCGCTTCGTGTCGGAGCTCAACGATCGTGTCGTGCAGCGGGTGCTGGCGATGGTCTCGGCCTTGCATGCCGTCGACGACGTCGCGTTCGCCTGGATCGCGCTCGGCAGCGAAGGCCGCAGCGAGCAGACGATCGCCACCGACCAGGACAACGGCATCGCGTTCGTGCCGCCCGAGGGCACGGACGACATCGAGCCGTTGCGGGCGCGGCTGGTCGCGTTCGCACGCGCGGCGAACGCGGCGCTCGACCGCTGCGGCTTCCCGCTGTGCCGCGGCGAGATCATGGCCGGCAACCCGCGCTGGTGCCTGTCGGTCGATGAATGGCGCGGACTGTTCGACGACTGGCTGCGCAACCCGGTGCCGCAGGCGCTGCTCTCGGCCAGCATCTTCTTCGACCTGCGGCCGATCGGTGCCGCCCCGCCTCAGGTGGTCGCGCTGTGCGACGGGCTCGCCGATGCCGCGCCCGCGCGCAAGGCCTTCCTGCAGGCGATGGCGCGCAACGCGCTGGAGACCCGTCCGCCGCTGGGCTGGTTCGGCGGCCTCACCGGCAGCGGCCGCGGCGAGCGGCCGGACGCGATCGACCTCAAGCTGCACGGGTCGACGCGGCACGCATCCTCGCGCTCGCCCACGGCATCGCCGAGACCGGCACCGCCGCCCGCCTGCACGCACTCGCCGAGCGCGGCGTGCTGCCGCGCGACGAAGCCGAGGCCGCGATCGACGCCTTCCACATCCTGCAGCAGCTGCGCCTGCGGCTGCAGTTCGGCGATCCGGCCGGCGTGGCCGGCAACCCGAACGCGGTGCTGCCGGAGGTGCTCAACACGTTCGACCGCCGCGTGCTGAAGGAGGCGCTGGTCCAGGCGAGGCGCCTGCAGCAGCGGCTGGCCGCCGACTACCAGGTCTGAGCGGCGCGATGCGCTGGCTCGACCGCCTGCTTCGCCGCACCCCACCGGACCGTGCCGCCTCGCCGGCCCGCTACGCGGTGATCGACACCGAGACCTCGGGCCTGGACGCCGCCCGCGACCGGCTGCTCACCATCGGCGCAGTCGGCGTGCGCGACGGCCGGGTCGAGACCTCGGATGCGTTCTACGCGGTGCTGCGCCAGCCGGCGCCGACCGTCGGCGAGGACATCCTGATCCACCGTGTCGGCACCGGCGAGCAGGCCGCCGGCGAGGACCCGGCCATCGCACTGGCCAGGTTCGAGCGTTGGTGCGTCGGTCGCTGGGCGGTCGGTTTCCATGCCGGCTTCGACCGCCGGATGATCGAGCGTACCCTGCGTGCGCAGGGGCACGCAGGGCCGCCGCTGCGCGGATGGATCGACCTCGCGGTGATCGCGCCACTGCTGCTGCCCGGTCGGCAGGGCCCGCGCGGGAAGGCGCCGGTGTCGCTAGACGACTGGCTGGCCAGCTTCGGCATCGACGACTGCGAGCGCCACCATGCACTCGGCGACGCGCAGGCCACCGCGCAGCTGCTGCTGCCGGTGCTGCATGCCGCGCAGGCGCGCGGACTCTCGGACCCGGCGGCGCTGTGCGCCGAGAGCGATGCCGCGCTGAAGCTCAGGTCGATGCGCTGAGCGGTCCGGACTGCGGGACGGTGGAAGCCTGCGGCGGCCGAAGGCGCGCCGGCGAGCGCAACGGAACGCCCGGGACGCTCAGGCCCGACGGCGCCGTGCGATCGCGCCCAGGGCGATCAGGCCGGTGAGCATCAGCGGCAGGGCCGCGGGCACCGGCACCACCGCGGTGCCGACCGAAGCCAGCCGCACGTTGTCCAGCACGATGCCCTGGTTGTCGCCGCCGGCATGGTCGAAGAAGATGTTGCCGCTGGCCGACGACGCGACGAAGTCGATCGAGAAGGCAGAGAACGGCACCGTGCCGCCCTGCAGCAGCGAGAACACCTGCGACAGGTTGCCGCCGGTGACGCCGTAGGTCATCGACTCGGCGTTGCCGCCATTGCGGCCGAAGCTGAAGCTCAGCGTATAGGTCTGGCCGATGGTGAAGGCCAGCGGCAGCTTGGTCTCGATCCGGCCGGCGTTGTTCGAGGTGCCATCGAGGTCGAGGAAGTTGCCGTTGCCCGGGTAGAAGTTGAACGACCCGGTCCCGATCACGTCGATCGTGCCGCTAGAGACGGTCCAGTTCGACAGCGAGCCGTTCAACGCGAGCGTATCCGCGTCGAAGTTGTCGCTGAACACGGTGGCCGCAGCCGCGGGGCCGGCAAGGGCGATGCAGGCAGTGGCGAAGGCAGCGGCAAGCGTACGGTTCATGCGGGGAAGCTCCATCGAGGGGAAACGGGTGGGCGCATCCGGACAGGACGACGTACACACGGGAATCCGATGCACGGAGTCTAGCGGGCCCAGACTGACGGCACCGTGCGAAAATCCTCAGAACCTGCGCCCCCCCTGACCTGCTCCGACGGCAGACCCCGCCTCAGGCCCTGCCCAGGAACCGGAGTGCGTTGTCCCGGAGGAAGCCCCGCAGGGTCGCCGCATCGACCTGCGTGCTGCCCAGCGTCTTCACCGGATCGGGATCGCCGAGCGTGAACGGATAGTCGCTGCCGGCGACCACCTGGGTCGCGCCGAAGCGCGACGCGACGAGTTCGATCAGCCCGGGGTCGAACATGATGCTGTCGTACCAGAAGCGCTTCGCGTACTCGAGCGGATCGCGCGGCAGCGAATCGCGGGCCGGCTTGTTCAGGTGCCAGGCGCGGGACAGCCTGGGCACCATGCCGACGAAGGCGCCGCCGCCATGGCTGAAGCAGAGGCGCAGGCCGGGGTGGCGCTCCGCGATGCCGCCGGTGACCATCGAGGCCGCGGCCAGCGCCACGTCGGCGGGGAAGCAGACGGCCTGCTCCGAAAAGCTGCCGACGTTGCGCTCCTTGCCGGCCGGGCGCAGCGCATGCACGAACACGCAGGCGCCCTTCGCCTCGACCGCGGCGAAGAAGGGTTCGAACCGAGCATCGCCGATCGACACGCCGTTCACGTGGCTGGCGATCTCCACGCCGGGGAACTTCAGCGTGTCGACCAGGTAGTCGAGCTCGGCCAGCGCGAGGTCGAGGTCCTGCAGCGGCACGCAGCCCAGCCCCGCGAAACGCGCCGGATGGCGCGACACCATGGCCGCGATCTCGTCGTTCAGGTAGCGGCACAGCACCTGCGCATCCTCGGCCGGCAGCCAGTAGGACAGCAGTTCCGGCATCGGCGACAGGCACTGCAGCGCGATGCCGGTGCGGTCCATGTCGGCGAGCCGGTCTTCCAGCGTGAACGTGCTGCGGTGGACCGTGCGGTACACCTTGCCGCGGATCATCACGTGGCAGTGGCAGGCCTGCGCCGGCGCCATCGATGGCCAGGGCACGTCCACGTTGCGTCCGATGTAGGCCGGGAACTTCTCCGGGACGATATGGGTGTGCACGTCGATCGCATTCATGCGGTCGATGTTAGCAAGGACGGGCGCGGCTGGCGTATCATCCGCGATCGCGGCAGGTTCCGGCCGCATGCAGCACGGCAGCATCGACAGCGGAGAGATGGCCGAGTGGTTGAAGGCGCTCGCCTGGAAAGCGGGTATACGGTCAAAAGCCGTATCGAGGGTTCGAATCCCTCTCTCTCCGCCAAGACTATTTCGAACTGATTCCAAGTCGTTCGAACAATTTACAACCCGTTCGGGGCCTCCTTGGGTGCGCCCCTAGAACACTTTCCGGATCAGACAGGCTTCTTCATAGGCCTCAATGTCTTTGAGCCGGTACAAAACTTTCCCCACGATCTTCAAGTACTGCGGCCCCTCGCCGACTGTGCGCCAGCGTTGAAGGCGTGCCACTGAACACACCCAACGATCGGCGAGCATTATTTCGGTCAGGAGCTGGCGGGCAGGTTCGGCCGGAACCTCTGGAACCAGGGGTTGGGGCTCGAACTTGGGTTCGTTGGCTGCGGTTTTGGCGATGCCATTGGACAGGGCGTCCAGCACGTCACCCATTTTCTCAGCCCGTGGGTTCGAAGATGAGGTGTTGTTAGTAGCCATGGGCGTGCTCCTTGATGCCTATATGCAGTGGTTTCATATAGGTTCATACCGGTTGGCTGGACTTTTTTCTCAGCAGGGTTGTTTCCATGCCTCCTAAATGCTACGACCCAAAGCTCTAGACAGCGTAGAAGGGCTGGCATAGCCAGTTCGCGCAGCAATTTGTTTCAGCCCAACACCGGTCTGCACCAGTTGCCGTGCAATGGCCAGCCGCAAATTTTCTAAATACTTTCCAGGTGGCACCTGCATGACGTCTTTGAAGTAATTCGCAAACGATGTCCGCGACATGCCTGCCAAGTTGGCCAAAGTTTCCAGGGTCCAAGGGTGAGCGGGCTTTGCGTGCATGGCAACCAAACTTCTGGCAATTCGCGGATCTGACAACGCAAGAAATAGCCCTGATTCTTGCTGCGGTCGAGATGTCAGGTGTCGCATCAAACTGATCAGCAAGATATCGCCTGCATGATTGATAAAGAGCGGTTGGCCACAACGACTGGCCTGCATTTCATTGGCAATCAGCGTCATGACTTGCACGAGCGATGGGTCAGCGTCCCTCATTCCAATTGAGATTGGCCGAGGTAGCTCAGCTAAAAAACTTGGCCCCATGGGGCCATCAAAAACAACGTCAAAACTCATCAAGCAACGCTGATTGGCTTCGAGGATGTTTGGGAGCGAGTGCTTCGCAGGGCAAACCAACAAAGACAGAGAGTCCAGTTGAATGGCCGAAAAGCTATCCGAGGAGAGTTCAGATGTTCCCGCCTTGATGATGTGTAGAGAAAAACCTTCAGCCATGGAAGTCTGAGTCACTTTTGGACTGAGTCCTTCCAGTAAGGCGGTGAGGCGATCTAAGCGAAGGGCATCCATTTGTACGAATTGCAAATTTATATGTACGTATTGTTGCATCAAGTACAAGATAATGCAAAGAGGCGAGAGTGCTTTAACCGAGTCAGGATCCATGTTTTCAAAAATTGCATCTATCACGCTCCCCATCTTCACTCTGGTGTTGGTTGGCTTTCTGTACAGCCGCCGCGTCAAACCGGACCTGGGAGGTGCCAACAAGTTGGTTGTGGACGTGGCTCTACCGGTTTTGATTTTTATTTCGCTGTCTGCCAAGTCCTTTGACCCGATCTCAGCCCTGTCGTTTACTGGGGCGTCCATTTTGTTGATTTTTCTGAGCGGATTGATCGCTTGGCCGTTGGCAAAATTTTCAGGCGCTACTCAGCAGGCATTTTTGCCTTGTGCCATGTTCACCAACGTGGGCCCGATTGGTATCCCTTTAATTGCCTTGGCCTACGGACCAGAAGGAATGGCAACAGCGGTGGTTTTGTTGGTGATCTCCAACATTCTGCATTTCACGCTGGGTGCTGGCGTGATGAGTGGCAAAGTGGACTGGCGCATGGTGTACGCCAACCCACTGGTTTGGGCAACTGTGCTGGGTGTGGCCAGTTCTCAATTGCAGTTGGCTCTACCCGACTGGGTTCAAACCTCTTGCACCATGATTGGCAGTGTGTTGGTTCCGATGATGTTGATGTCCCTCGGGGCAAGGCTTGCCAGCAGTCAAGTCGCAGATGCTTGGGTGGGAGTTCAGTCAGGCGTACTGATTTTGATCGTCAGAATTGCTGCTGCATTTTTGACCCTTTGGCTCATCCCCTTGCAAGGGTTGGAGCGCGGAGCGTTGATTTTGTTTGCATGTTTGCCGCCCGCAGTTTTCAATTTCATGCTGGCAGACAAATTTCAAGTAGAGCCCAACAAGGTTGCGTCCACAGTCATCGTCGGCCACGTGCTGAGCCTGGCGTTTCTGCCTCTCGGTATTTGGCTCGCATTCATTTAATCCTTTCAATCCAAACTCACAAGGAGCATCTCGCATGATCAAGTTCTATTTCCATCCGTCCCCCAATC
>LNFM01004359.1_pt1 | contig 35635 bp, 33 predicted proteins | sample 596031 | NCBI WGS metagenome assembly LNFM01 (sample SAMN04254537, study PRJNA301005) | activated carbon metagenome | isolation source: dual media filters at the Ann Arbor, Michigan drinking water treatment plant | place: USA: Ann Arbor
TCACCCGTGGCATGCCGCTCCTCTACAAGGGCAATGACTTCACCAGGACCGATATCGAGCCTGCCGCTCCCTGATCCCAGCTCTGTCGCTCCTCTTCGGCGTCTCACTCGGAAACAGGCAGGTATCTCGCCAGGAAGCGCTTGGCCTCCTCGAAGCTCGGTGTCGCCGCTTGCTCGGAGTAGCCAGGATGGGTGCGCACGGCAAAGCCGTGGCGGGCTCCGTCGTAGAACACGAAGCTGCAGACCTTGCCGAGGCTCTGCATCCGCGCCTCCATCCGGCGCATGTCTGCCAGAGGCGCCCGCTCGTCCTCCGTGCCGTGCAGCACCAGCATGGGGACGCTCACGTCGCCAGCGAGGTCGTAGGGCTCGACGCCTGCCTGCGCCCCGGCTGGCCGAAAGGCGAAACCGTGGAAGACGACGACGACGCGGATCTCCGGGTGCGCCCGGGCCGCCATGACCGCATGCACCCCGCCGCGACAGAAGCCGAAGACGGCGAGTCTGCCGAGATCAGCCTCGGCGACCGATCGCAGGAAGGACATCGCGCCCTGCAGGTCGGCGTACACGGGCTCGTCCGTCGGGTCGATCCCCCTGACCTTCCAGCCATGCACCAGCGCGACATAGCCCCACTCGCCGAGTCGCTGGGCAATTTCCGTGTACCCGTCGTCGGGGCCAGCCACCCCCCGGAGAATCAAGACGACCGGATGGGGCCCGTCGCGGTCCGGGATCGCCAGGTACGACGGGATGCGCGTTGTCCCGTCTCCGCTCGTGAACGTCACCGACTCCAGCCGCACGGTCATGACCGACCTCCCCCATTGTGATGAACAGGCCGACACAACCGCGCCGCATGCTGCCACGTCATACTCATGCTCTTGCGGACCGCGAGCGCATGAACCCTGCTTCGCCGCACGATCATGGTTCTCATTGCCGGGAGCGCGTCACTCAAGGCGGAGTAATCTCCGCCGGCGTGGCGCGCTCCCGGCAAATGACCACTACTCTGCCGCCTGTTTCAGCGGATCGCCGCCCGGCGGATTGTTCGACGGGCGCCAGCGCAGCACCGGCTTGCGCGCCGCCAGCGTCTCGTCCAATCGCCGGCGCGGGGCGAGTCGCGGGGCTGCCTTGAAGGCCTCGGCCTCGGTGCCGCTCTTCGCCCGCTCGGCGAGCGAGCGCAGGGCGGCGATGAAGAGGTCGAGATCCTCCTTGGCCTGGCTTTCGGTCGGCTCGATCAGCAGGGCCCCGTGAACGACCAGCGGAAAATACATCGTCATCGGATGGTAGCCCTCGTCGATCATCGCCTTGGCGAAGTCGAGCGTGCTGACGCCGGTGTCCTTGAGGAAGCCGTCGTCGAACAGTGCCTCGTGCATGCACGGGCCGTCGAACGCCGGCGTCATCACGTCCTGCAGCCGCGCCTTCACGTAATTGGCCGACAGCACCGCGTCCTCGGCGACCTGGCGCAAGCCGTCGGCGCCGTGGCTCATCATGTAGGCCAGCGCGCGGGTGAACATGCCCATCTGCCCGTGGAACGCTTTCAGCCGCCCGAGCGGCGTTGCCGCCTTCTCCGAGCCGAGCGTGGCGCTTCCTTCCTCGGCGATGCGCCAGCCGCTGCCGTCCCTGACGATCCACGGATAGGGCGCGAAGGGCGCCAGCGCCTCCGACAGCACCACCGGCCCCGCCCCCGGCCCGCCGCCGCCGTGCGGCGTCGAGAACGTCTTGTGCAGGTTGATGTGCATGCAGTCGACGCCGAGATCGCCCGGCCGCACGCGGCCGACGATGGCGTTGAAGTTGGCGCCGTCGCAGTAGAAGAACGCACCGGCCGCGTGCACGGCCTCGGCGATCTCGATGATCTCGCTCTCGAACAGCCCGCAGGTGTTGGGGTTGGTCAGCATGATCGCCGCCACGTCGGGACCGAGCGCCGCGGTGAGCGCGGCGAGATCGACGCGGCCGCGATCGTTGGCCGGGATCGGCTTCACCGTGAAGCCGAGCGCCGCCGCCGTCGCCGGGTTGGTGCCGTGCGCCGACTCGGGCGCCAGCACCACGGTACGCTGCCTGCGCTCGCCGCGCGCCTCGAGCGCGGCGGCGATCGCCATCATGCCGCACATCTCGCCATGCGCGCCGGCCGCCGGCGACATCGCCACCGCCGCCATGCCGGTCAGGGTCTTCAGCCAGTGCGCCAGCTGGTCGATCAGCTCGAGCGCGCCCTGCACGGTCGAGACCGGCTGCAGCGGATGCAGGTCGCCGATGCCGGGCAGGCGCGCCACCTTCTCGTTGATCCTGGGATTGTGCTTCATGGTGCACGAGCCCAGCGGATAGACGCCCATGTCGATGGCGTAGTTCTTCTGGCTGAGCCGCGTGTAGTGCTGCACGACCTGCGGCTCGCTGAGGCCCGGCAGGCCGATCTCGCCGATGCGGCGCAGGCCGTTCAGGCGATCCTTCACCTTGGGCGGCTCCGGCAGATCGACGCCGGTGCGGCCGGGCTGGCCCTGCTCGAAGATCAGCTTCTCCTCGATCTGCAGCGCGCGATTGCCGGTGAATGTGGCAGGAGCGTCCGGCGGCGCAGCAACGGCGGCGCCGCTGCGGCCCTGCGAGCGGTCGAGCGACTGGACCATCACAGCACCTCCTTCAGGCCGGCGATCAGCGGTCCCATGCCGGCCTCGGTCGCCGTCTCGGTCGCCGCCAGCAGCAGCAGGTCGTCGACCGACGGATCGTCGGGGATCAGGCGCGACACCGGCACGCCGGCCAGGATGCGCCTCGCCGCCAGCGCCTCGACCACGGGTGCGGCCGGCCCGGGCAGGCGCACGGTGAACTCGTTGAAGAAGCTCTCGTTCAGCAAGCTCACGCCGGGCAGCGCGGCGACGCGCTCGGCGAGCTCGCACGCCTTGGCATGGTTGAGCTCGGCCAGGCGGCGCAAGCCCGCCTCGCCCAGCAGGCTGAGATGGATCGTGAAAGCCAGCGCACACAGGCCCGCGTTGGTGCAGATGTTCGACGTCGCCTTCTCGCGCCTGATGTGCTGCTCGCGCGTGCTGAGGGTCAGCACGAAGCCGCGCTTGCCGTCGGCATCGACGGTCTCGCCGACCAGCCGGCCCGGCATCTGGCGCACGTATCTCTCGCGCGTCGCGAACAGGCCGACATAGGGGCCGCCGAAGCCCAGGCCGTTGCCGATCGACTGGCCTTCGCAGACCACGATGTCGGCGCCCATGGTGCCCGGCGCCTCGATCAGGCCGAGCGAGACGATCTCGGTCACCACCACGATCAGCAGCGCGCCCGCGGCCTGGCAGGCCGAGGCCAGCCGCGAGAAATCGCGCACGTGGCCGAAGAAGCTCGGGTTCTGCACGACCACGCAGGAGGTCTGCTTGTCGATCCTGTCGATCAGCGTCTCGAGGCCTGCGGCGTCCGGCGGGGCGCAGTCGGCTGAGAACCCTTCCCAGCGGGCCGCCGTCTCGATGATGCCGCGATACTGCGGATGCAGCCCGCCCGAGATCACCGCCCGGCTGCGGCGGGTGATGCGGTTGGCCATGCGCACCGCCTCGGCCGCCGCCGTCGAGCCGTCGTACATCGAGGCGTTGGCCACCTCCATGCCGGTGAGCATCGCCACCTGGGTCTGGAACTCGAAAAGGTATTGCAGCGTGCCCTGGGTGATCTCGGGCTGGTACGGGGTGTAGGAGGTCAGGAACTCGCCGCGCTGGATCATGTAGTCGACGGTGGCCGGCACGTGATGGCGATAGGCGCCGGCGCCGATGAAGAACGGCGCGCTCGACGGCGGGACGTTGCGCGCGGCAAAGGCCTGGAAGGCGCGCTCGACCTCGAGCTCGCCCTGATGATCGGGCAGGCCGGCGATCTTGCCGGCGAGCCGTGCCGATTGCGGCACGTCCTCGAACAGCGCGTCGATGGAGCGCGCGCCGATCGCCGCCAGCATGTCGCGGCGGTCCGCTTCGGTGAGGGGGAGATAGCGCATGGCCGGCCCGTCAGCCCAGGCTCTTCACGAAGGCGTCGTACGCCGCCTCGTCCATCAGCCCGTCGAGCTGCGCCTGGTCGGCGATCCTGAGCTTGAAGAACCAGCCCTTGCCCATCGGCTCGGCATTGATGTCGCCCGGCGAGTCGGCGAGCGCGGCATTGGCCTCGACCACCTCGCCGGAGACCGGCGCGAAGATGTCGGACGCGGCCTTGACTGATTCGACCACGGCGACCGATTCGCCCTTCTCGACCTTGCGGCCGACCTGCGGCACCTCGACGAACACCACGTCGCCCAGCTGCTGCTGGGCGTAGTCGGTGATGCCGATGGTGGCGACGTCGCCGTCGAGGCGAACCCACTCGTGCTCTTCGCTGTATCTGACGCTGGCCATCGGGAGACTCCTAACCGCGGTAGTAGGCGTGCTTGACGAAAGGCATGGGCACGATCTCGGCGGCGACCGGCTTGCCGCGCACCATGAGATCGACCTTGGTTCCAGTGGCGGCGTGGGCCCGCTCGACGTAGCCCATGGCGACGGCGCGCCCGAGCGTCGGCGCGAAGCCGCCTGACGTGACCTTGCCGACGATGGCACCGGACACGACGATCTCCGCGCCCTCGCGCGCGATCGCCTTGCCGTCCGACAACAGACCGACCCGCCGGCGCGGCGCGCCCTCGGCGATCTGGCGCTGGACGATCGCGGCACCCGGGAAGCCGCCCTGCTCGCGCCGCCGCTTGGCGATGCTCCACAGCAGGCCGGCCTCGTTCGGCGTCGTCGTCGTGTCCATGTCGTGGCCGTAGAGGCAAAGGCCGGCCTCGAGGCGCAGCGAGTCGCGCGCGCCGAGGCCGATCGGCTTGACCTCGGGCTCGGCCAGGAGCTTGCGCGCAATCGCGGCTGCGGCGTCGGCCGGGGTCGAGATCTCGAAGCCGTCGCCGCCAGTGTAGCCCGAGCGCGTGACGTAGCAGCGCGCGCCGTCGATGATCACGAAGGCGCCGGTCATGAACTTCATCGTCGCGACCTGCGGCGCCAGGCGCGCCAGCACGGCGGAGGCAAGCGGTCCCTGCAGCGCGAGCAGGCCGCGCGCGAACATCGGCTCGATCTCGCAACTCGCCGCGAGGCTCTGCCGCAGATGCGCGAGGTCGGCGTGCTTGCAGGCCGCATTGACCACCAGCAGCAGGTGATCGCCGGTGCTGGTCACCATCAGGTCGTCGGTGATGCCGGCCTCAGCGGTGGTGAACTGGGTGTAGCGCTGCTGCCCCGGCTCGAGGCCGAGGATATCGCCCGGCACGATCGCCTCGAGCGCGCGCGCCGCGTCATGGCCGGGCTTCGCGGTCAGCCGCACCTGGCCCATGTGCGAGACGTCGAACAGGCCGGCGGCGGTCCGCGTGTGCGCATGCTCGGCCAGGATGCCGGTCGGGTACTGGACCGGCATTTCGTAGCCGGCGAACGGCACCAGGCGGGCGCCCAGCTCGCGGTGCAGGTCGTAGAGCGGCGTGCGCTCGAGGGGGCCGGTGGGACTGTCGCTCAATCGAGGTCTCCGTCAGTGTCGCTCGCGCGACCAGTCGCGTTGCACGACGCAAGAGCTGCGCCGATCGCGACCCCCTCTGTCCGGAGACCTGAAAGATTCGCCGGCGGCTGCCGGCTTACTTCGTCGGTGGGCGGCCGGCTTGGCGGCCGGTTGCCACTTTCCAGAGACCCATCCTCCTGCGGTCCGTTTGCCTGAGAGTTTCCGGGGCCGGTTGCTCCTTCGGCGCCGCCCGCGAACGGACGGTCTCTCCCACAGGTATCGACTGGGTGTGAGGACCATAGGTGGCCGATCGGGCGGCGTCCACGGAGAAATCGGATGGCTTTCCAAGCGGACCTACCCGTGGGGCATTCGCATACCTGATTGCCCCGATCGCAGCTAAGCGGGAAATCAGGTTCGCATATGGCCAAAGATTCCGTCATCCCGAGCGAAGCCGCCCGATCAGGCGCTGATTACAGCGCCCTTGGCGGCGCAGTGGAGGGACCTTTCTTGCTGAAGCAACAAGAAAGGTCCCTCCACTACGCCTCGCTTCGCTCGGCTCCGGTCGGGATGACGGGATATTTTACCGTATCCGAACGACGCAGCGTCGTTTCGTCGTTCACCCACGCCAAGATGATGACCCTTGCGCTGGTGCCGTAGCGGAAGAAGATTCCGTCATCCCGAGCGAAGCCGCCCGATCAGGCGCTGATTACAGCGCCATTGGTGGCGCAGTCGAGGGACCTTTCCGGCTGAGCTGCAACAGGAAAGGTCCCTCCACTACGCCGCGCTTCGCTCGGCTCCGGTCGGGATGACGGGACATTTTGCCGTATCCGAACGACGCAGCGTCGTTCCGTCGTTCACCCATGCCAAGATGATGACCCTGGCGCTGGTGCTGTAGCGGAAGAAGATTCCGTCATCCCGAGCGAAGCCACCCGATCAGGCGCTGATTACAGCGCCATTGGTGGCGCAGTCGAGGGACCTTTCCGGCTGAAGCAACAGGAGAGGTCCCTCCACTACGCCGCGCGCAGCGCGGCTCCGGTCGGGATGACGGCATTGTTCTATGTGCGAATGCCTCGCTGCCATCGGGGAACCCGGCTCGTCTTCGCCATGATCGACCGTGATCGCGCCACTGGAGCGGCACGCCCGAGCGCATTTTCATCGGCGGAAGCGGCGACCTCTTGAAATTGAGTGTTCGCTCACTTATGTTGTGAGCGCTCACTCACTTTGGAGAGCCGTCATGTTCATCCGTCATGCCTTCACCACCTTCCTCGAGGTCGAGAGCGAAGCCCTCGCCCCGGTGTCCGCGCCGGTCGATTGGACGATCGACTGGCGCTGGTTCAGCGAGCCCGCGCCCGATGACACCTTGCCCGATGGCATCTTGCCCAATGGCATCTTGCAAAGTGAGGGCTCCCTCATAAACTGGCCGTCATGGGCAAGGCTGACGACACCAAGGCACGCGTAGAACGCGCCGCGCTGACGCTGTTCGTCGCCCGCGGCGTCGCCGAGACGACGACGCGGGAGATCGCGATGGCGGCGTCGATCGCCGAGGGGACGATCTGGCGCTGGACCTCTTCCTGCGCCACCACCGCGCCCTCGCCGAGGCGCTGGTCGAGGCGCACAGGCCGGCCACGAGCCTGCGCGCCAAGATCGATGCCATCGTCGGCTGCTACTGCGAGTGGGCCGACCGCGACTGGACCCTGTTCGCCTACCACCTGCTGACCCAGCACCTGTTCCTGGCGATGGTGCCGGAGGACACGCCCAACCCGGTGAATGTCGTGCGCGATGTCATCGTCCAGGCGATGCGGGCGGGCGACATCCCGCGGCGCAACGCCGACCTGGCGGCGGCGGCGAGCATCGGCGTGGTGATGCAGCCCGCCACCTACAAGGTCTACGGCCGCTTCACCGGTCCGCTGTCGGCCCACGTCCGCTTCTTCTCCGATGCCGCCTGGGCGGTGCTAGCGACCAAGGAGCGGTAAGCGCGGGGCGAGCGCTCGAGCTCGTGCAATACCAAACACCTCATGCGAGAGGATGTGACTTTGTCGGACGTAGTCGCCCTTCTCTTGTCATCCTGAGCGCAGCGAAGGATCTCATCGCCAGAAGTTCCAGAGTACACTCGTACCAAGCGGCGATGAGGTCCTTCGCTTCGCTCAGGACGACAGAAAAGTTCGCCGTGGCGAACTCATCTACCGCCAAAGAACGACGATCGAGAAAGTCACACGCTCTGAGGAGGCCGCCCCTCGAATTCCTCGGGATAAACTCCGCGGCCGTCTCGAAGCATGGGCAACAAGCACCACGTCTGAAGCCCATCCTTCGAGACGCGCCCTTCGGGCGCTCCTCAGGATGAGGATTGTGTTGGCAGCGCAGCCCCGGCCCCCCGTGCCAATGAAACCTGCGCCACTACGCTCACCCTCCCCTACGCTCAGCCCTCCCGGGCCAGCGCCGTGAAGGCCTGCTGGAAGGCCTCGCGCGGGCCGCCGAGGCCGGTCTCGTTGAAGATGTCGGCGGTCAGCGACTGCACCGAGGCCTCGTCGATGCGCACGCCGTTGTTGGCGAGGAAGGCGCGGGCGGCGCCGACCGCCTCGTCCATCGCGCCGCCGCGCTTGTAGAGCTGGTAGTAGTCGGGATGGCCGCCGCGGCCCAGCGCCTCGGCCAGGATGTCGGTGAAGTTCACCACGCGCAGCGGATGGATCGCCTCGGCGCCGGAGAGCGCGCGATGGCAGGAATGGTACATGGTGACGATGGTGTCGGCGCCGGCCGCCACCGCGCCCTGCACCAGCCCGCGATGGATCGCCTGCTCGCGCTCCTTGAACTTCGCCGCCTGGCCGCCGCAGGCGTAGGAGAAACCGGAATCCTGCGGAAGCTCGATCAGCTCCAGGTTGGGCACCGCGCGCATCAGCCGGGCGATGCTCGCAACCGTCGCGCCGATGCCCTGATGCTCGTGGACCACCACGCGCCGCTTCGGCTGATCGGCAACGAACCGCGCCTCGAGCGCGGGCAGGTTGGCGGCGAGGAACTCGCTGACATGGCCGAGGTCGAAGCCCGGCGCCTCGACGTCCTTCTCCAGCTCGTCGAAGTTCTTGGTGCAGGTCGGGCACCAGGTCAGCACCTTCGACGCGCCCGACTGGCCGAAGCGCTGGAAGGTGCGATGGCCGATGCGCTCGTAGGTCGGCAGGTCGGCTTCCTGGAACTGGTAGACGCCGCAGCAATGCGCGGTGCCGCCGACGACGTCGAAGTCGAGCTCGAGGGCGTCGAGGATGTCCATCACGTTCAGCACGATGTGCGGCGTGCGCAGCACGTTGCAGCCGGTATAGAAAAGCACGTCCGCGGTGCGCCGCTCGGCCGGCGCCAGGATGCGGCGCAGCGTCTCCGAGGGCAGCTGCATGCTGGCGAGCAGCCGCACCGCCTGCGCCATGTGGCGGAAGCGGCCGGCGGCGTTGGTCGCCCCGACCTCGCGCGGCCGGCCGGCCTCCAGCGCCTTCAGCTTGGCGATGGTGACCCACTGGCGGACGTTGATGTCCTCGGGGCAGGCGGCGCTGCACCGCGCGCTGCCGTCGCAGGCGCCGAGCCACTGCGAGAGGCCTTGCGCCGCCGGGCCGCCGGCGCGCGTCAGCGCCAGCAGCTCGGCCACGCGCTCGCGCGCGCCGCCCACATCCATCCCGGCCTCGCGCGCCGTCGGGCAGGCCTCGAAGCACTTGCCGCACGACGTGCAGCGATCGGCCGCCGCGGCGGCGAGAGACTCCAAGCGTTCGGCGTAAGAGCTCACGTCGTTTCTCCGAAGATCGACTATTGGCATGCGATGGAGCGTCGAGGCCGGACAGCTGTCAAGCCTGAGCCGCCGCTTGCGCCAATTGCCGGCGTATTTGTCGTCATCTCGGCAAGCGATAATTCGAGGGCCAGGGGCGCGGGAGCGGGCCAGGAAACTCCCCAGCTTCGCTGCTACGGAGTGGACACAACTCATGTTCCTCTCCGCCCGCGAAGCGGGGGGAGAGGCCAGGAGAGGTGGGTCATAGGGTAGGTGTCCGCGAGGCGATCAATCTCCATCCAGGCATCGATGGTGTCGCAACCACCCACCTCTCCTCCCCCACGCTTCGCGCGGGGCCCCTTCCTCTCCCCCCTCCCAATTCGGAGAGCCCGAACCTGAGATGTGCCCACTCCGTAGCAGCTTCGCTGGGGAGGAGAGTGGATACGATTACGCTGGGCGGAGCGGGTCTCATGCGACTCCGGAAGCGACAGTACCGCCCTGGCCGAAGCACTGGCCGCGGCGAGCGCGTTAGCGTGGCGCCCGTTCAGCCTGGAGGCCCACCATGACCGTCACCTGCGCCATCCGCTACGTCCTCGACCCGTTCAAGCGCGACGCCTTCGAGACCTATGCGCGCAACTGGCTCATCATCATTCCCGCCTGCGGCGGCAACCTCGTCGGCTACTTCATGCCGCACGAAGGCACCAACAACATCGCCCACGCGCTGATCTCGTTCGACAGCCTCGCCGCGTACGAGGCCTATCGAGCGCGCCTCCGGGCCGATCCGTCGGCAATGGCCAATTTCCGCTACGCCGAGGAGCAGCGCTGCATCCTGGTCGAGGAACGGACCTGGCTGCGGCCGGTCGAGCCGGGTGCTCCGTGACGCTCGGCGCGATGCACAGCGCCGCAGGCGCGCTCGACACGCCGCGCCGCAGGCGGCCTCGACATGCCCCGTCGAAGCCGTGCCCGACACGCCGCGCCACCGGCACGCCTGGCCCAGCGCAGGCGCGCTCGACTTGCCGCGCCGCGGGATGGTAAGCGAGCCTGACATCCTGTCGAGGCTGACCGCGTGAACCCAGTCGAACGACGCATCTCGCTCGCGCATCTCACCGTCATCGACGCCGGCCCGATCGCGCTGATCGAGGCGGCGGTCGCCGGCGGCTTCGATGCGATCGGCCTGCGCATCGTGGCGCCGACGGCATCCGACACCATCGTGCCGGTGATCGGCGTCGAGCCGATGCTGCGCGACATCGAGCGCCGGCTGGCCGACAGCGCGCTCTCGATCCTCGACATCGAGGCGATCTGGCTGGCGCCGCACACCGATGCCGGCACCTTCGGCGCGATCGTCGAGACCGGGGCGCGGCTCGGCGCCGGCTTCGTGCTCGCCATCGGCAACGATCCCGAGCCGGCGCGCCAGCGCGACAACTTCGCCCGGCTGGCCGAGAGCGCCCACGCGGTCGGCCTGCGCGCCGTGATGGAGTTCATTCCCTACTGCCGGATCGCGACCCTCGCCCAGGCGCGCGCGCTGGTGCGCGAGGCCGCCGTGCCCGGCGCGGCCGTCGTGGTCGATGCCCTGCATCTCGTCCGCTCCGGCGGCTCCATCGCCGATCTCGCCGGCCTGACGGCGGACGATGTGCCCTACCTTCAGCTCTGCGATGCCCGCGCCGCGGCGCCGCCGGCCGAGGGCCTGCGCGCCGAGGCACGCGGCGAGCGGCTCTATCCCGGCGACGGCGCGCTCGACGTCCAGGGCCTGCTGCGCGCCCTGCCGGCCTCGCTGCCGATCAGCGTCGAGGCGCCGTGCGCCGCCTACGCCTCGCTGCCCGCCACCGAGCGCGCCCGCCTGTGCGGCGAGCGCACGCGGCGCGTGCTGGCGACGGTTTGAGGGAACGATCTTTCGTGCGCAAAGCGACGACATCGAAGGGAGAGGAATGCATGGCCGAAGTGCCGATCTCGGGAGAGACCACCGTGCTGACGATCATCGGCCAGCCGACTCGACAGATCCGCTCGACGACGACGCTCAATGCGGCGCTGCGCCGCCACGGCATCGATGCGGTGCTGGTGCCGGTCGATCTCGCGCCGGCGGCGGTTCCGGCTTTCCTTCAGGCCTTGCGCGGCTGGCACAACGCGCCGGGCTGCATCGTCACCGTGCCGCACAAGTCGCAATGCGCGGGGCTGCTCGACGAGCTCACCGGGCGCGCACGCCTGCTCGGCGCCGTCAACCTGGTGCGGCGCGGCCCCGACGGCCGGCTGAGCGGCGACATGATCGACGGGCTGGGCTTCCTCGCCGCGCTCGCCGCCCACGGCTTCGAGGCGCGCGGCAAGAGCGCGGTGGTGTTCGGCGCCGGGGCGGTCGGCCGCGCCCTGCTGCTGAGCCTCGGCGAGGCCGGCATCGGCCGCCTCGCCTTCAGCGACCCCGACCCGGCGAACCGGGCGGCGCTGCTCGATCTCGCGCGGCAGGCAGGTCTCGCCGAGCGGGTCAGCGCGGGCCCGGTCGACGATCTCGCCGCCTTCGACCTGGCGGTGAACGCCAGCCCGGTCGGCATGAACGGCGAGGATCGCATGCCGTTCGACCCGACGCGCCTGCCGCGCCACGCCCTGGTCGCCGACGTCGTCACCAGGCCGGCCGAGACGCCGCTCCTGAAGGCGGCGGCGGCGCACGGCTGTCGCGTGCAGACCGGCCTCGAGATGTCCGACGCGCAATCGACCATGCAGCTCGCGTTCTTCGACCTGTTGCCGGGCGGGAGAGCGTGAGGCGATCTTCGCCGCGACAGAGCGCCTCCCGCCAAGGACCGAGCTGATTCAGCGCCTGGGCGGCGCCTCATGACCGCGGCTGTCGAATTCACACATCATTGCTGTCCTCCCTGCGCGAAGCGCGGGGAGGACAGCATTTCGACTGGGGCTCCCGACCCCTCCGCCCCCTTCGGGGCACCTCCCCGCGCTTCGCGCAGGGAGGACACCATGATGTGTGAATTCGACAGCGTTCAGAGCTGGCCGCCGCGACCGCGCCTGTTGTAGTCGAGCTCCGCGGGCGTGGGCTTGAGGCCGACGGCGATGCGATAGCCGGCGCCGGTGCCGGGCAGGCGCAGCGTCAATTCCTCCTGCGAGGTGGCGCGCGGGTTGCTGGCGTTGAGACGGAAGTCGGCGGTGAATTCCGTGCCCTGGGTCACCACGCCACTGGGGTCGAGCACGCGCACGAAATAGGGCACGCTCGTCGTCCCGGCAGCGACCGATGGGCCCGCCGCCGCCGCGACGCGCAGCAACAGCGTCACCGTGACCACGCCCCGACGGGAGTCGCACGACGTGGTGGCGCCGGTCACCGCCGCCTCGTAGGCGATGTCGCGCGGGTCGCGGCCCGCTCCCTCGCGGAAGTGCGTCAGGCGATCGGCGTCCTGCACCGTGAACGCCGTCGGGCAATAGGCCTGCTGGACCTCGGAAGAGCCGCCGCCGCAGCCGGCCAGCGCCGTCGCCAGCCCGAACGCCACGGCTGCGAGAAAAACACTCTTGCGAAATGTCATGCCAGCGTCTTGTGCGTACCGTCACACAGCGGCTGCTTGCTCGAATGCTTGCAGGCGCACAGCCAGAAATCGCCTGCCCGCTCGGGCGTGTACTTCATCGGCGCGAAGCTGCTGCCCTTGTGGCTGCCGTCGCAGAACGGCTGCTTCGCGCTCTTGCCGCAGGCGCACCACCAATAGTCCTTGCCGGCCTCCAGCGTCACTTTCGCTGGCACCTTGGCCGCGACAACCGGTTCGGTCATGTTGCTTTCCCCGTTGCGGTGGCTTTGTTACGGTGCCCCGCCTTTCCGTTCACACAAGGGAGTCTAGGCAATGGTCCGTGCGCAGGCAAGCGAGCGGGCCGTCGTCGTGCCGAACGCCTCGTCATGGTCGCTGCGAAAAAACCCATCCGGATCCTGCTGGCCAGCCCGCGCGGCTTCTGCGCCGGAGTCGACCGCGCCATCCAGATCGTAGAGCGCGCCCTCGAGCGTTACGGGCGGCCTGTCTATGTGCGCCACGAGATCGTCCACAATCGCCATGTCGTCGAGACGCTGGAGGCCAAGGGCGCGATCTTCGTCGACGAGCTCGACCAGGTGCCCGACGACCGCCCCGTGGTGTTTTCCGCGCACGGCGTGCCGAAGTCGGTGCCGGCCGAGGCCGACAGCCGCCGGCTGCTCTACGTCGATGCGACCTGCCCGCTGGTCTCCAAGGTCCATCGCGAGGCCGAGCGGCATTTCGACTCGGGCCGCACCGTCGTCCTGATCGGCCATGCCGGCCATCCCGAGGTGGTGGGCACGATGGGCCAGCTGCCGGAGGGCGCCGTGCTGCTGGTCGAGGATGTGAGCCAGGTGGCGAGCCTCGCCGTGCCCGATCCGCTCAATCTCGCCTATGCCACGCAGACCACGCTGTCAGTCGACGACACGGTGGCGATCGTGGCGGCGCTGCGCCAGCGCTTTCCCGCCATCCGCGGCCCCAAGATGGAAGACATCTGCTACGCCACTACCAATCGCCAGGCGGCGGTCAAGGCGATCGCGCCGCGCTGCGACGCCCTGGTCGTGATCGGCGCCCCCAACTCGTCGAACTCGCGCCGCCTCGTCGAGGTCGCCGCCAACTACGGCTGCGCCCGCGCGCGGCTGATCCAGCGCGCCGGCGACATGGACTGGGCGTGGCTCGACGGCGCGCGCTGCCTCGGCATCACCGCCGGCGCGTCGGCGCCGGAAACCCTGGTCGACGAGCTGATCGCCGCCTGCCGCGAGCGCTACGACGTCGCGGTCGAGGAAGTGCGGATGGCCGAGGAGAACGTGGTGTTCAAGCTGCCGCGGGCGCTGGTGGCCTGATGGCGGTCTACACGGAAGTCAGCGACACCGAGCTCGAGGAATTCCTGGCGGAGTACGACATCGGCGACGCCGATGCCCTGAAGGGCGTGGCCGAAGGGGTCGAGAACTCGAACTACCTGCTGACCACGTCGAAGGGGCAGTACTTCCTGACGCTGTACGAGAAGCGCGTCGATCCGGGCGACCTGCCGTTCTTCCTCGGCCTGCTCGACCATCTCGCCGCGCGCGGCATCAACTGCCCGCAGCCGATCCACGGCCGCGACGGCAAGGCCTATCGCCCACTGGCCGGCCGGCCGGCCGCCATCACGACCTTCCTGCACGGCCTGTCGCCGCGCCGCATCGAGGTGCGCCATTGCGCGCCGGTCGGCGAGGCGCTGGCCGGCCTGCACCTGGCCGGGCGCGACTTCGCCCTGACCCGGCCCAACGCCCTGTCGGTCGCCGGCTGGCGGCCCCTGTTCGACGGCGCGCGCCGCCACATCGACACTGCGCTGGCGGCCGAACTGCAGGCCGAGCTCGACTTCTTCGAGGCCAACTGGCCCGCCGACCTGCCGTCGGGCGTGATCCACGCCGACCTGTTCAGCGACAACGTCTTCTTCCTGCACGACAGGCTGTCGGGCCTGATCGACTTCTATTTCGCCTGCAACGACTCCTTCGCCTACGACGTCTCGATCTGCCTCAACGCGTGGTGCTTCGAGCCCGACCGCGCGTTCAACGCCACCAAGGCGCGCGCCCTGCTGCAGGGCTACGGCCGGGTCCGCCCGCTGTCCGAGCGCGAGCGCGCGGTGCTGCCCCTGCTGGCGCGCGGCTCGGCGCTGCGCTTCCTGATGACCCGCCTGTACGACTGGGTGCACACGCCAGCCGATGCCCTGGTGAAGCGCAAGGATCCGCAGGAGTATCTGGCCCGGCTGCGCTTCCATCGCGCCGCCGCCTCGATCGCGGATTACGGATTGTGAGCAACGCCAGGGTCGAGATCTTCACCGACGGCGCCTGCAGCGGCAATCCGGGGCCCGGCGGCTGGGGCGCCATCCTGCGCTTCGGGGAGCGCGAGCGCGAGCTGTCGGGGGCCGAGCCCGCGACCACCAACAACCGCATGGAGCTGATGGCCGCGATCGCCGCGCTCGAGGCCTTGAAGCGGCCCTGCCTCGTGCACCTGACGACCGACAGCAACTACGTGCGCGACGGCGTCACCAAGTGGATCCACGGCTGGAAGAAGAACGGCTGGCGCACCGCCGACAAGAAGCCGGTGAAGAACATCGAGCTGTGGCAGCGCCTCGACGCCGCCCGCGCCGCGCACGAGGTCCACTGGCACTGGGTGAAAGGCCACAGCGGCCACCCCGAGAACGAACGCGCCGACCAGCTCGCCCGCGACGCGATCGCGCGGATGCGGGCCGAATAGGACAGCACGAAACTCATGTCATCCTGAGCGCAGCGAAGGATCTCATCGCCGCCCGCAACGAGTGAATGCGCCCGGCGTGTCCACCCGGTTGTCAGAGACCTTTATCGAACCGCGATGAGATCCTTCGCTGCGCTCAGGATGACATGAGAGTGCAGCAGCAGCCTCAGCTCTTCTTCGCCTGCGCCGGCACCGGCTTCTTCTCCGCGGGCTTCTCGTGCACCAGGTCGAAGCCCTCGCGCGCGCCGTCGCAGGGATTGTCGCCCTCGGCGAGGCGCCAGACCTGCGACTTGCCGGAGCGCTTGAAGTTGAGCAGGCCGCCGACCTTGCACGGCGTGCCCTTCTCGACCTTGGCGACGCGGAAGGCGACCTCGCCGCGGATCTGCACCACGCCGGGCGCGATGCGCTCGACGACGCCGTCGATCGAGGCCCAGTCACCCTCGGTGCCGGGGGCGACGCTGTCGATGCGGCCCTTCACCGTCCACACGCCGCCCTGCCGGGTGACGGTGACGTCGCCCGGCTTGGCGCCCTTGATCTTGGCGTGTCGCCCCCACGAGATGCGGCGCGCGTCGGCGAAGAGCTGCGCCTCGGCGTCGGAGGCGATCTCGGTACGCTCGACCTTGGGCGCGGCGGCCGGCAGCGGCGAGCTGAGCCCGGACGTCGAGGCACCCTGCTGAACGGTCGGCGCCTGCTGCGGAGGCGGCGCCGGATAGTAGGAGGACGGCGGTTGCGGCGGCGGCTCCTTGGGCGGCGCCTGGGCGAAGGCGGCGACCGAGGCGAGCACGGCAGCGACCAAGGTACCGGTCGCCAGAGCGAACGGGGAATAGTCGCTGCGACGGGCACATTCGGTTCGCCTGTTCCAGCCGAACCAAATGTGCTTCAGGGGGCTTCGATTCATTTGCTTGGCTCCTACAACATGCGCGCCCAGCGCGCTACCGCCTGCCGCCAGGATTCGGTGGAGCAGCGGGCGCTGCCGGCGGCGCGGCGCCGGGCTGCTCGCCGCGCTTGCCGGCTTCGGCGCGCCGCGCCGCCTTGGACTCGGGCGGCACCAGGCGCAGGACCCTGTCGAAAGCGGCGTTGGCCAGCGGACGCTCGCCCCGGGCGAGATGGGCGAAGCCGCGCTCGAGCAAGGCCTCCGAATGGTCGGCGGCGATCCTGAGCGCCCGGTTGGCGTCGTCGAGCGCGCGCGTCGGGTTGCCGGCGTTGCGCCACGCCGCGGCGCGCAGCACCAGGATCTCGACATTGTTGGGCCGCAGCCGGAGCGCCTGGTCGAGATCGGAGATCGCGCGCGGCCAGGCGAGCATGGCGGCGTAGCTGAGCGCCCGCTCGATCCACAGGTCGGCGTCATGGCCGTTGAGCTCCAGCGCCCGGCCCTGGGCCTCGGCAGCCTTCTCCGCGCCGCCCGCCTCCATCCACGCCTGACCGGCCTGCGCCCACAGCTCGCCGCGCACGCGCGGGCGATCCTGCCCCATGTCGCGCGCGATCGCCTCGAACTGGGCCGCCGCCTGGGCGTAGCGGCCGACCTGGAACATCGCCACCGCCACGCAATGCCGCGCCGCCAGGCCGCCGCCGTCGGCATGCCATTTCTCCGCCATCGGCAGCGCCTTCAGGGGATCGCTGCGCGCCTGCTTCAGGCAGGCGTCGTAGCGCCTGGTGTGGTCGGTTGGCGGGTTGAGCGGGGTCTCGAACTTCTGCGCCACGGCCGGCGCCGCGGCCATCAGCAACGGCAGCAGGGGAAGCGACAGGCGGGACCACAACATGGTTGAAAAGAACCGCGCTGCGATGATCCTGACAAGATGACGGGGTGCCTCTGCGAAAACGCCTCCGATCGCCATTGATTTCTTGACTCTAACCGCGGACCTTACAGGGATAGACAGTTTCCCGCGCCACAATAGCGCCATAGAGAGATTCAAAGGCGTTTGTGTGGGTTGACACAGCTTACACTGATTGAGCAGCGAATCCTAAGCGGGGGGTAGTGGGCACTGACTCAGTTTGAAATGCGGCGGTGAATCCTGCTCGTTGACGGGCATGGCGCCCGACCAGCCGGCGGCCTATCTTTCCTGACATGGTGTACACAGTCCGCGGTCCTCAAAACATGTCCAACGCGGCAGCAGATGCTGAGGAGGCCCTTGCCAGGGCCGAAGTCATGGAGCGTCAGTTCGGATGGGCTGAGATTGTCGGGCCGCATGGCTCGATGAGACCGGCGGAATTCAGAGCCTATGTCGAGGCTGGGAAGGCACACGATGCCGACCGGACCTAAGGGCCAGAAGCGCCCCGCCGACGTAATCTTCGCCGCCGTCAAGGTCATGCGAATCGCAACCGGACAGGAGGGGGAGATGGCGGCGGCGGGCGCCCCGAAGTCGCATGGCCCCGCAAAAGGCGGTGCGGCCCGCGCCAAGTCCCATTCCGTGGGCAAGCGTCGAGAAATTGCCCAAAAAGCCGCCAAGGCTAGATGGCGAGCGTCCCCTGTTCCTTTTGAAGAAGAATAGCCTTGGCAGCGTCGTCGATCATTTTGCTCTGAATACCGCGGATGATCACATACGGCTGCATCATCGGATCCTTGAAGCGGAATATTTGCTGACGATCTCCACCCTTCTTGACCAGAATATTTCCGCCGTCGGCAGATGAAAAACGGCGCAAGTGCTTCTCGAAGTGAGCGTGTCGCTTCCTTTCCTTCATGATGGCACTGTAGGGCTCAACAATGTCGTTCGCGGTAAAATAGCCCTCATCATCCGTTTTGGCCAGCGCACAGGCGAGAAGAGATTGCTGGAAGAAGTTATCCTGATTGCTTCTGGTTGCGTCGCGGTAGGCGTCCTTGAAGGAGGTCGCCGAGTCTCGGATGAATCTATCCATTGACGCTTCGACATCTTCGTTTGTCACTTCAAGACGTCGATGATCTATTGCGTGCAAAGCGGCATGCTTCGATAGCGTTTGCGTGAAGTAAGGAAGCCCGCGCGACAGGATAATGATTGTCCAGATCGCATCGCCCGAGAACTTCATGACGGTCCGGCTGGAGCGCCTGTGAATGATCTCCCTCAGTTCACTCTCAGACATGCGGTTCAGAGGTATTTGGACCAGCGCGCGGTCAATGGAGGCATGGTCCGCGATCAGCTCGCCGATGTTGTCGGCAACGCCCACGAGCACGACTGTAGTCGTTATGGCGAAGTCGTAGAACTCCTTGATCAAATTCGCCGTCAGCGTCTTTGCGCTCTCGTCCACCACTTCGTTGTATTCATCGATGATGATAATCGGCAGTGCGCTTGGAAGGCATTTCTGCAGTTCGCGCCTTACCTGAGATGGCGTGATTGTCTCATACTGATAATCGATCTCGACGAGTTCTGATCTGCCCGTCGCAACACCAGCTGCGTGCAATTCTTCCAATGCGCGAATCCAAAGCGACGAAAATGAATCGTGCGGTCCAGCTTGGACGCGAGCAACAACCAGACTCTTGAGAGTCGTATTGAAGCGCTTCCAGAACACGTTGGACAACGATGTCTTCCCGACGCCGCGCTCGCCAAAGAGGACCACATGCTTGGCCCGGTCAAAGACGGTCTGGAGTATCCGCTGAACCTCCCCGGACCGACCCGCGAACAGCTGCTCTTCGTCGATAGGCGCGCCGTCGAAAAGACCGCTGATCTCAAACCCTAGGACCGTCCAGTCGTCGACGGTGGTCGGCTTCTGCGCGCGACCGTCCGCGTAGTTTCCGTGTCTGGGTAACGCCATAAGCGTTGATTACCACGGCAACACTGTTGATTACAAGACCAAAAGCGTTGAGTAGACGTTGCGAGCAAGCAAAAAGTAGTATGAATTGACCGCTTGGCGGACGTGAGCATCAACACCGTCTTCAAGCTGCTGGTTGATGCCGGCCTGGCGTGCGCCCGGCTCCACGACGAGAACGTGCGCAACGTGACGGCCAACATCGTCCAGTGCGACGAAATCTGGAGCTTCTGCTACGCCAATGCGAAGAACGTTGCGAAGGCCAAGGCCGCTCCCGATCGGGCCGGCGACGTCTGGACGTGGACCGCTCTCGACAGCCAGTCGAAGATGATCCTGCCCTATCTGGTCGGCGGCCGGGATGCCGAGTACGCGCTGGAGTTCATCGACGACTTACGGGGCCAGCTGGCCAACCGCGTGCAGCTCACGACAGACGGCCACAAGCCCTACTTGCAGGCGGTTGAGGAGTCGTTCGGCGCCGATATCGACTACGCGATGCTCGTGAAGATTTACGGCGAAGGCCCCAAGACGGAAGCGCGCTACAGCTCGGCCGTCTGCCTCGGCGCTCGCAGGGACCTCGTCATGGGCCGGCCGCACAAAGGCCTGATCTCAACATCGCACGTCGAGCGGAGCAACCTGTGCATGCACATGCGCCGCTACACGCGGTAGACGAACGGCCACAGCAAGAAATTTGAGAACCACTGCCACATGGTCGCGCTCTACACCGTTTGGTACAACTTCGCCCGCATCAACAGCGCCGTGAAGGTGTCGCCCGCGATGGCGGCCGGCGTCTTCAAGACGCTATGGAGCATGGACGACTTCGTCGCCCTGATCGACGCAGCAACCCCGGCTCCCAAGCCTCGCGGCCCCTACAAAAAGCGGGCGGAAATTTCAAAGTGAGTCAGTGCCGGGTAGTGTCCTAACTTGAATCATTGGCCGAATGGTCAAGCCCGATACATGCTCGCCTAGCTTCGGCCTTCGCAAACGTCACTGGAAGCCAGTCCCGAGCCGTGAGGCCATCACTGAGACGATCGCCGCATCGGCCAACACCAATGAAGCGGCGTGCTCTGGGGATATTGCCACGCGATAGAGCCTTACTCGCAGCAGGTGCCAGGCGATCAACTAACCTCCATAGTTGATCTGTTGATCTTGGAAACTAAAATATCCTCACGCGTCCGAAATCTTTTTTGTGAACTTAGGCATGCGCTTTGGCGCTGGCCCGATAGCGCTGTCCATATCGCTCAATTCAGGGGGTAACTCCCGGGCCGATCCGCCGATAGCCACAGCGCATTCAGGGTATACTTCACTTATCTGTTGGGCGATATCAGTCGGTAGTTCTGCGATCCACGTTGGAAGATCGTCCACCAGCGCAAACTTAAACCTCACTTTACCTACAGTGGCTTCTCCTTGTGCCAAGTGCTGGATCATGGGCACTCTTGAGCTACCCCCAGTAAGAAGAACATGAATTAGATAAGGCACACCCTGACTAGACTGATGCTTCTCAATCTCCTCAAGCTGGTTCTTTGAAAATAGCCCCGCTACAATGCTGTCGCGGAGCATCGACAACTCACGCTTATCTTTCTTCCATCTATCTGCCTCGAATAGAGTCTTTACGTCGAGGGTCCCAGACGCGTTAGGTCTCAAATCAATCTGAACCTTTCCATTTCGAATAAGTGCCAGCTTTAGATCTCTTATCTGACTGGCGAGGTCTGCGCGTATATAATCAAAGTCGTCCTTACTTCTAGGTTGCCCATTGTCTGGGTTTATCTCGCACGCCCTCAGGATAAGTGGTCGTAGAATCTCATCTATCTCATTTCCGGCGATGCGAGACATCTTTACGGTTTGTTTCAGTAGAGAATACTTTGGGTCAATCTTCCCTTGTGGTGTAACAACTTGGAAGACCGCAAAATCCGTTGTGCCCGCCCCAGAATCAATGACCATGAGCAAGCGTCTAACAGGTTTGCTCGCCGGCTCATCTATTGGCTCAAATGCCGCCTCAAATCGAGACGCTCCTGCCGCTATCGGCTCTCTGACATCTGGTTGTACGGCTATCAACTTCGCTAGCGGCGCTGTATTTATCGAATCTATGCTCCTTATCAATTCCGAATAGCGACGAGCAGTGAGAGACGACCATTGAGATCCTATCGAATCTGCGACTACTTGCGCTTTGAGCAACGCCTCTTTCATTATCTCTTCTGCCCAAGCTGCTCGGCCTACTTCACCGCGCTTATCCTCAATGCCGCCGAAGCACGGTATAGCAAATCTCCGTATGGTTGCGCGCAAGTCATACTTCTCGACACCGAGCTGTCTTGAGATCGGCTCAATGGACCTCTTCAGAGCCCTTTCAGCAAGATCGGTCAGCCAAGCTAGGTAGAGGATCAGAACATCTCCTCGGCTCAACTGAACATCCGTAGGATTGATCCCCCGACTCAGAGGCACAGACTGAAGGTCACTGCCGACTGGCTCTTCACTTAGCAACCTCTTCAAGTTGTCAAATCGATCCCTTTGTAGATCACTGCGATGCTGTAGGATGGCATCCTGGCCCAAATAGATTCTTCCATTATTTGCAATATATACCGACGAGGGAACTGCAAATGTGTTCCCCGATCCAGCCACCGCTCCAAGCACAAGGGGTATTGTCTCTCGGGAGTTTCTGCCTGTAGCCCACGCTTTGGACATTGCCGTTCCAAAGTCCAAGCACATACGCAAGAGTCGTTCCGGTGGCCCGTTGCGCGTGAATGCGGCGCGGTTTATCGCAATCGGAGGTAAAGACTTTACGGTCTTCGCCTCCAAAGTTTCGCCTACTTGATCCGAAGAGCAAAGGTAGGCCAGCGCTTCTCGTTCACTCCCGCTCATTCTTCCATCAGGCAACTGCCAATAGAGCTCCTCCTCTCGCCGAAGGCGCCCCAAGAAGCTTTGCATCAACAACTTGGCTTCCGCTTCGTTCATCAGACTCCCCCAACTCAGATTCCCCCAATCACACAACCTATGATACAATAGCTCTTTCGATGACGTCTACTGACCCGTCTGCCCTTCTTCTGATCACCATTGGGCGGAGCACTGTAACCATTGGGTTCGAGGGAGTGTGATCGTCTGCCGTTCTGTGGAGGTTGGGATCGAACTCCACTTCCTCGCTAGTCTTCCCTCGAACCTCTAGGTGGAGCTGCTCGGATATTGCATCAATCTTGCTAAGAAGTCGCCGTAGCGCGGGATCAGGAGTAGATTCTTCACTCGAAAAGACAGCCCCCTCCATCTCTCGTGCGAGCAGAACTACGGCCGCGAACGCATTCACGAAGTCAGTGGTTCCAGTCGCTGAGAATGCAGACCGTAATGCTGCGGCCGTCGCGACTTCTTTTCGTTGCTGCCTCCCCCTTAGCCAATCATCGATATCGGCAGGCAGTCCAGGATGAACCTCAGCGATAGCCCAAAGTACACTTGCCGCATTGCCTCCAGCACCAAGAGCCTGGCTCAATCGTGTTGCAAGCCTCTCAGAACGCTGCCCCATCCTGGCGCGTAGAAGAATAATGCTTTGCAACTTCCTGGCCAAGCCTGCAAGCGCGTCGGAAACCACGGATGGATAAGGAAGCGGCCTCCACCAATCTGCTAAGAGGCCAAGAAGTGCATATGATTCATCGTCGTTTGCAAGCGAAAACTCAGATATCAACAATTCATCAAGCAACCCAACAAGCGCGACAGCAGAATCACTTAGCTTGGGAGGTATTGTGCTTCTCGGCGATAACGCTACGATTGTCCGACCAAAGCTCGCTAAGGTTGGACCAAGTGTTGGCTCCAGCGTCAGGCTATTTCTATTTTGTCGAACTGCGGGCAAGAGCGCCAATGCAATATCTCTTAAGCGGGCTGCACGATCGGCACTCCCATCTCTTTGACTCACTATTTCGTGCCAACGTTGTTTAGCAATCAAGCTAAGTGTTTTTTCCAGATTTGGCTCTCGAGCTACGAGTAGTTCGCACACCCGTATGCGGACGCGCTGTGATCGATCTTCGCGCGCTAGTGCTTCAGCCAGATACGGTACCACCCAAGAGCCGCTAGCATGACCAAGTGCTATTGCGATATTTTCTCTGATCTCTGATGCCTTAGCTTCGGGAGGCAACATCTTCGCATCTATCACACTCCACATGCCATCAATTGGCGTCTCCATAGCGCTAGCGAGCAGCTCAGCCGCCAATATAGTATAGTCTCGCTTAACCAAATCCGAGACCCTGACCACCAAGTCAATCGCGAGGAACTGCTCCAGCCCAGTTCTACGAAGGTTTTGTTCTGCCATAGAAATGAAGGCGTCCCGAAAGCGAGCATCGCCTGCAGCGTGTTGCATCCTTCTAGCAGCCATGAGCTGACGCGCGATGTCCCAATGCACCCGAATGTTAGGCGCAGAGATAAAATTGCCTACAAGCGTTTCGACCTCACTAGACATATATGTCAAACCCTTCACATTGAATCTTGACTGCTCGCTCGATCGGGTCAACGACTCTCTACAACGACGTAATTTCTAAGTGGTTGATTGTTGTGTCTGCTGGGCTTGCTGACAAGATGACTGGACGTCTTTTCATTTTCGGTCTGGGCTTCAGTGGTCTTGAAGTCGCCAGACTGGCCAGGGCGCGGGGCTGGACCGTGGCAGGAACGTGCACCACCGCAGACAAGGCGGCGCGGCTCGCTGCCGAGGGCATCGAGACGCACCTGTTCGATGGCAAGCGCGGGCTGCCTGAAGCGGCAATCGGCGAGGCGACGCACATCCTCTGCACGATTGCGCCGGGCACCACGGGCGACCCCGCCCTCGCCCACTGCACGCCTCTGCTGCGGCAGGCGCGCTGGCTGGGCTATCTCTCGACCACCGGAGTTTACGGCGACCATGACGGCGGCTGGGTCGACGAGGAGACGCCGGCGCGGCCGAGCCTGCCGCGCAGCATCGCCCGCCTCGACGCCGAGCGCGCCTGGCAGGCGATCGCGCTCGAGTCCGGTGCCGCGCTCGACATCTTCCGGCTGCCGGGCATCTACGGCCCCGGCCGCAGCACGCTCGACCAGGTGAGGGTCGGCACGGCGCGGCGCATCGACAAGCCCGGCCAGGTGTTCTCGCGCATCCACGTCGCCGATATCGCCGGCACCGTGCTGGCCGCACTCGACCGGCCGCACGCGGCGAGCGTCTACAACGTCGCCGACGACCTGCCGGCACCGACCAGCGAGGTGGTCGCCTTCGCCTGCTCTCTGCTCGGCAAGCCGGTGCCGCCGCTGATCCCGTGGGCGGAGGTCGAGCCGACCTTGAGCGCGATGGCGCGCTCGTTCTACGCCGAGAGCCGGCGCGTGCGGAACGACCGCATCAAGCGCGTGCTCGGCGTCACCTTGCGCTATCCGACCTATCGCGAGGGCCTCACGGCGATCGCGGCAGCAGATCCTCGACAGTCGCGATGAGCCGCGCGATGTCGGCGGGCGTGCTCAGCCGATGGTCGCCGCCCTTGACCAAGGTCGTCACCACCTCGGGCGCGGCGAGGTGCTCGGCGATCTGCAGCGAATACTGCCACGGCACGTCGGGGTCGCTCTGGCCGTGCAGCAAGCGCACCGGGCACGGCAGCGACAGGGGCTTGTCGAGCAGCAGGTGATTGCGTCCTTCCTCGATCAGCTTCCAGGTGAAGACCGAGGGCTCGGGCGAATATTGCGATGGCCGCTCGAGCCGGCCGTCGCGCTGCAGCGTCGCGCGGTCTTCGGGTGACAGCCCGTGGAGCAGCATGCGCTCGGTGAAGTCGGGCGCGGCGGCGATCAGCACCAAGCCAGCCAGCCGCTCGGGCCGGGCGCGTGCGGCGAGCAGCGACAGCCAGCCGCCCATGCTCGATCCGACGAGGATCAGGCGGCCGGTCGTCAGCGCATCGAGCGCCGCCAGCGAATCGTCGAGCCAGCGGCCGATCGTGCCGTCCTCGAAGCGGCCCGACGACTGGCCGTGGCCGAGATAGTCGAAGCGCAGGAAGGCGCGGCCCGTCCGCTTCGCCCAGGCTTCGAGCGCGAAGGCCTTGGTGCCGGTCATGTCGGAGCGGAAGCCGCCCAGGAACACCACGGTCGGGTCGCGTCCCGCGGTGCGCACGTAGGCCACGCTGTTGCCGTCCGGCCGCTGCAATCGCTCGACGCTATCGATCCCGGTCATAACGACACCCCTGATCTTCCTTCCCCCGTAATCGCAGGGCATTCGCATTTGGCAAGCGAAACCGTCATCCCGACCGGAGCCGAGCCCCTCGAGTTCCTCGGGACAAACTCCGCCAAGCGCAGTGGAGGGACCTTTCTTGTCGCTGAGTCGATATGAAAGGTCCCTCGACTGCGCCACCCTACGGGCGGCTCCGCTCGGGATGACGGAATTAAGTGACATGAGCGAATGAACTCCCCCGTCATCGGGAGATGAAAAGAGAGGCCGCCGGGATGACATCAGGATTGCGTCAGCTATTTTGCGCCGACCGTTAGCCACCCCCCGACAAGAACAATCGCCGTGTCCCCTCCGACGCTTCTGCAAATCGTTCCCTCCCTCGCCGGCGGCGGCATCGCGCGCGCCACCATCGAGACGGCGCAGGCCGTGATCGCGGCCGGCGGCTCGGCCATCGTCGCCTCGCCGGGCGGCGCGCTGCTGCCCGAGCTGCTGCGCCATCGCGCCAGCCACCTCGAGCTGCCCGAGGCAGGCCATCCGCTGTGGACCCGGCTGACCGTGCCGCGCAAGCTGGTCGGCAGCCTGCGCACGGCGCGCGTCTCGCTCATCCAGTCGCGCTCGCCCGCCTGCGCCTGGCTGGCGCAGGCGCTCGCCGGCAGGCTGGGCGTCAAATGGATCGCCACGCTGCAGGCGCCGTTCCTCGCCAGCGGCATGCTCGACCGCCTGATCGAGAGCAGGCAGGCGCGCGCCGACGCCGTCGTCGCCGTGTCGGGCCATGTCGCGCGCGACGCCGTGCAGCGCTTTCCCGGGCTCGACAGCCGGCTCGAGACCATCCCGCCCGGCGTCAACTTCGCCCGCTTCGATCCGGCGATGGTGCGCGCCGACCGGGTGATCCGCCTGGCCGGCGAGCTGCGCGTCCCCGACGGTGCGCTGCTGATCCTCTGCCCGGCGCGCTTCGGCGAGGATCACGGCCAGAAGCTCCTGATCGAGGCGGTCAGGCGGCTCGGCCGGGACGACGTGTTCTGCCTGCTGCTCGGCTCGTCGGGCGGCCCGACCCCGTTCGAGAAGGAAATCGAACGGGCGATCGAGGCGGCCGGGCTGAACGGCCGCGTCCAGATCGGCCCCTATGTCGAGGACATGCCGGCGGCCTACATGCTGGCCGACGTCGTGGTGTCGACCGGCGGCGCGCGCCAGGGCTTCAGCCGCGCCCTGGTCGAGGCCCAGGCGATGGGCCGGCCGGTGGTGGTCGAGGATGGCGGCGGTTCCTCCGAGACGGTGCGCCCTGGAGTCACCGGCTGGCTGGCCGCCTCGGGCGACGCCGCGGCGCTCGCCGAGGCGCTGAACACCGCGCTCTCGCTGTCGCACGAGCGCCGCGCCGAGCTGGCGCGCGCCGCCCAGGAGCACGTGCGCGGGCTGTACGCGCTGGCGGAGTCCAACCAGCGCCTGCTGGCGCTGTACGAGCGGCTGGGAGGCGGGTGAGCGTGACGCCTATCGTCCTCCTCCCCAGCTTCGCTGGGGAGGAGAAGGTTGCCTCTCATCCTCCTCTCCAGCTTCGCTAGGGAGGAGGATGAAGGGGCTTGAAAACTTGACTCCGCCTCCCGCCGCAATTATCTCCAGCGCCATGGAACGCTGGTTCTACACCGCTCCCATCATCACCACCGACCGAACTTGATCCGGCCGGGCGCGCGCACTCGTGCCGCCTCCCGGCCTCGCTCGACCGACAGCTCGTGTCGGTCGTGGAGCCGTGTTCGACTTTTTCTTCTCGTGTGGTGATTGCCATGATCAATGTTTCCCTGCCCGACGGATCCGTCCGATCGTTCGACAAGCCGGTCAACGGCGCCGACATCGCGGCCGCGATCGGCCCCGGCCTCGCCAAGGCGGCGCTGGCGCTGCGGGTCGACGGCAAGATGGTCGACCTCGCCCATGTCGTCGATCGCGACGCCAGGATCGGCATCGTGACGGCGCGCGATCCCGAGGCGCTCGCGCTGCTGCGCCACGACGCAGCGCACGTGCTGGCGCAGGCCGTCCAGGAACTCTACCCCGGCACGCAGATCACGTTCGGCCCGGCGACGGACGACGGCTTCTACTACGACTTCGTGCGCGACCAGCCATTCTCGCCCGAGGATTTCGCCGCCATCGAGCAGCGCATGGCCGAGATCGTCGATCGCAACCTGCCGATCGAGCGCGAGGTCTGGGACCGCGCGAAGATCAAGGAGTACTTCAAGAGCCACGGCGAGAGCTTCAAGGCCGAATGGGCCGACGAGCTGCCGAAGGACGAGGAGATCTCGGTCTACAAACAGGGCAGCTGGCTCGACATGTGCCTCGGCCCGCATTTGCCCTCGACGGGCAAGCTCGGCAAGGCGTTCAAGCTCACGAAGGTGTCGGGCGCATACTGGCGCGGCGATGCGAGCAACGCCCAGCTGCAGCGCGTCTACGGCACGATCTTCTTCTCCGACAAGGAGCTGAAGGACTACCTGCGCCGGATCGAGGAAGCCGAGAAGCGCGACCATCGCCGGCTCGGCCGCGAGATGGGCCTCTTCCACCAGCAGGAGGAAGCGGCCGGCATGGTGTTCTGGCATCCGAAGGGCTGGACGCTGTGGCGCACGCTCGAGAGCTACATCAGGCGACGCCTCGAGGCCGGCGGCTACCAGGAAGTGAAGACGCCGCAGCTGGTCGATCGCAAGCTGTGGGAGGAGTCCGGCCACTGGGAGAAGTTCCGCGAGAACATGTATCTCAGCGAGAACGAGGAAGGGCTGCAGGAGTTCATCGGCGATCCGGCCAAGCGCATCTTCGCGCTGAAGCCGATGAACTGCCCGTGCCATGTCCAGATCTTCAACCAGGGTCTGCGCAGCTACCGCGAGCTGCCGCTGCGCCTGGCCGAGTTCGGCTCGTGCCATCGCTTCGAGCCGTCGGGCGCGCTGCACGGCATCCTGCGGGTACGCAACTTCACGCAGGACGACGCCCACATCTTCTGCAGCGAGGAGCAGATCGAGAGCGAGACGATCCGCTTCTGCAATCTCCTGGGCTCGATCTACAAGGACCTCGGTTTCCCCGACTACTTCGTGAAGTTCTCCGACCGGCCGCCGGTGCGCGCCGGCTCCGACGCGGTGTGGGACCAGGCCGAGGGCGCGCTGCGCTCGGCGTCGACGGCGGCCGGCCTCGACCTCATCCTCAATCCCGGCGAAGGGGCGTTCTACGGCCCCAAGCTCGAGTTCGTGTTGCGCGATGCGATCGGGCGCGACTGGCAGTGCGGCACCCTGCAGGTCGATTTCGTGCTGCCCGACCGGCTCGATGCTGCTTACGTGGCCGAGGACGGAACGCGCAAGCGGCCCGTCATGCTGCACCGCGCCATCTTCGGCAGCTTCGAGCGCATGATCGGCATTCTCATCGAGAATTATGCCGGCCGCTTCCCGCTCTGGATGACGCCGACGCAAGCGGTGGTGGCCACGATCGTCAACGACGCCGACAGCTATGCCAACGAGGTCGCCGACGCGCTGCGCGGCGCCGGGCTCCGGGTCGAGACCGACCTGCGCAACGAGAAGATCAACTACAAGGTCCGCGAGCACTCGCTGGCCCACGTGCCGCTGATCCTTGCGGTCGGCCGGCGCGACATGGAAGGCCGCACGGTGGCGATCCGCCGCCTCGGCTCGGACAAGCAAGAGGTCCTTGAACTCGGGGCCGCCGTCACTAAACTTTCAGAGGAGGCCCGGCCGCCCTTCTAGGGCGGTCGCGGCCTCGACATCCCGCCCCGTCCCGGGGCTCTAACGAAGGAGAAGGAAGCCATAGCACGACCTGCCCAGCAGAGCGCGCCCACCCGCGAGGGTCCGCGCGTCAACGGCGAGATCAAGGCGCCGCAAGTCCGACTGATCGACGAGAACGGCGATATGGTCGGCGTCGTCAGCACCCGCGAGGCGATCGAAATGGCCGAGGAGGCCAGTCTCGACCTGATCGAGATCTCGCCCAACGCCGCCCCGCCGGTCGCCAAGATTTCCGACTACGGCAAGTACAAGTACGAGGCGCAGAAGAAGGCACACGAGGCGCGCAAGCACCAGAAGGTCATCGAGGTCAAGGAGATCAAGATGCGCCCGAACATCGACGACCACGATTACGAGGTGAAGATGCGCGCCATGAAGCGGTTCATCGAGGAAGGCGACAAGGTCAAGGTGACCCTGCGCTTCCGCGGCCGCGAGATGGTCCACGCCGAGCTCGGCCTTCAGGTGCTGAACCGGGTGCGCGGCGAGATGGATCCGCTCACCAAGATCGAGTCGATGCCGCGCATGGAAGGCCGGCAGATGATCATGGTGCTGGCGCCGAAGTGATGACGCCCGGTTGACGCGTTCTCCCGGACCGCGTCGCAATTTGGTCCGGGTCATTTCTTGCCGATCGCGCGAAGTGCGTCTTGATAGACATGACCTCACCCTGAGGAGCCACGCGGAGCGTGGCGTCTCGAAGGGTGGGCAGCAGACGTGGCTTGGTCCAACCCTTCGAGACGCCACGCTCCGCGTGGCTCCTCAGGGTGAGGTGATTGTCGGCGCTTCGGCTTCCAAGAGCATGAGCTACTTCGCAAGCCGCGCCGCCAGCCGCTCGCCCAGCTCCTTGTGGATGAGCGCGGCGACGAAGCGGTTGCCGGCGGGCGTGTAGTGGACGTAGTCGATGAACACCGTCTCGGGCGTGGTCCGCAGCGCCTCGGTGGGATCGATCACCGGCACGCCCGCCGTGTCGAACAGCGTGTGGAAGGCCTGCCGCATCGTCTCGTACTGGGCGCTGCGCTCGGGGCTCGACTCGATCGACTTCAGGAGCCCGCGCTCGCCGGGGCTGAGCGGCTTCAGGCCATCGAGGTTGCCGAGCGCCGGTTCCCAGACGAAGGCGATGTCCTGCCCTGCCCGCCGCGCTGCCGCGACCATGGCGTCGGCATAACTCGCGTAGATCTGGAAATAGGCGCGGCTCTCCTCGGCGGTTTCCGGCCCGGCCTCGGCCAGACCCGGCCGCGTCACCGGGGCGGCGAGCCGCCGCGCCAGCCGCACCAGGCGGTCGGCCACCGCGACGCTCGCCTTCGAGGCGAGCGCCAGTGCCGCCGAATGCTCGGCGCCGGTGCGCCACGCCCGCTCGATGAAGGCGGCGAGGCTGTGCTCGTTGACCTGGCGCTCGAACTCCAGGCGGAACGGATGCTTCATCTGCAGCGCGGTGTGGCCGGCGGCCAGATCGCCGGCGCGCCGGTACCAGTAGAAATTGTTGACGCTGCCGAACACGACCACCAGGTCGGGCTGCCAGTGGAGATATTCCTCGAGATAGGCCGAGGCGATCTCGACGATGCGGTTGAAGTTGACCGCCGCGTTGATGACCTCGACCGTGCGGCCGGCGAAGCGCGGATCGGCGGCGAGCATCGCCTCGAGATAGGGCGCGATGGTCTCGGCGCTGCTCACCCGGCCATACTCCTCGAGCCGCGCGCCCGCGAGGCCGGAGTAAAGAACGGAGCCGCCCAGCAGGATGACGCGCAGGGTGCCCGGCGCCTTCTGCTTCGTGAAGGCCTTCACCGAGCGAAAGCCATTCCTCTCGATCTCGAAGCCGGGCGAGGTGAGCGCCGGGTTGTTGCGCACCAGCCCGTAGGCCGACCAGCGATAGGTCGACAGCGACTGGAACGGCTTGCCGGCATAGGCGTAGATCAGCGCCTGCGACGCGAGCTCGGCCGCCAGCGCGAGCACCGCCAGCGCGGCGACCACGCGGCCCCAGCGCACGCCAGTCGGCCCGCCGGATCCGGAAGCGGCGCGCCCGGGAGCGGCGTGGTCAGAAGCGGCCATAGATGAACTGCCCGGCCGGAAGCTCGATCGCGTTGCGCAGCATGACCAGCACCATGATCGCGCCGACGATGAAGAGAAGCTTGGAGACGACCACGAGCTCGCGCTCGCCGAGCGGCAGCCTGAGCCAGCCGCGCCGCCACGCCAGCCACAGCGCAGCGATCGCCAGCACGACCAGCGGCAGCAGCCAGATCGGGACCCTGTCGATATGCATCACTGCCTCCAGAGCGTCGCCAGCCGCTCGACCGGCAACACGAACAGGATCCAGCCGGCCGACACGAACAGGAAGGTGGCGGCGATGCCGAGCGCGGTCTGCACCGGTCCCTTCTTCGGCGTCGGCCGGCGGCCGCGGCTGCGCTGGAACCGCATCCAGGCATCCTGCCCGGCAAGCCCGCCGGCGTGCCACAGGCCCCACAGCAGGAAGTTCGCCGTGGCGCCGTGCCAGTAGCCGCACAGCAGGAACGTGCCGGTGTAGCCCAGCACCGACACCAGCCCCGGCGAGTCGGGCAGCTTCTTCTGCAGCACGCGGACCGACGGCACGAAGACGTGGGCCATCAGCGCGCGGCTGAAGGTGATGTGCCAGCGCCGCCAGAACTCGCGGATCGACGAGGCGGCATAGGGCCAGTTGAAGTTCTCCGGCACGTCGACGCCCATCAGCCGCGAGCAGGCGATCGCCATGTCGCAATAGCCGGAGAAGTCGCAATAGAGCACGACGCTGTAGACGATGGCCGCCCACAGGAGCGTGAGCGGCGACACCGGCCCGGACGGGTCGAGGCCGAGCAGGCTCGCCGGCGCCAGCAGCCCCGCGACGCCGAAAATCTTCACCACGCCCAGGGTCAGCCGGAAGGCGATGTCGACGATCGCCTCGCCGTCGAGCCGGTACGGCTTGCGCAGCGCGGCCTGGAACTCGCTGAAGTAATGCATCGGCCCGACCAGGAAGGTCGGCAGATGGAGGAAGTAGGCCGTAACCTCGAGCGGGTCGGGCGACTTCGTCTTGCCGTCGCGGATGTCCTTCAGCAGCGACCACGCCTTGACCAGCAGGTAGGACGCGCCGACGAACAGCAGCGGCGAGAGCCGCGTCCAGCCGGCGCTGCCGGCGAGCTTGCCGACGACCCAGGCGAGCAGCAGCGGCCCGGCGGCGAGCAGCAGCAGGCCGGTCGACGCCGCCATGCCGCGCGCCGCGACCAGCCGGCTGCCCACCAGCAGCGCGATCACCGACACCGCGAGCACGCCGGCGCCGAGCGGCGGCATATCGAGCACGCTGGCGATGCCGATCGCGCCCGCCAGCGCCAGCACGCCGGCGCGCCGGCGCACGCCGTCCGGCGGGATGAGCTGGACCGCCGCGAACACGGCGGCGATCAGCACGTAGAAGGCCGGGCTGAAATACATGCCTCAGCCCGCGCTGCCTGATGCGAGAGGACGCCTGCGATTCCACGCCGGCGCGTCGCTCGTCGGCGCCAACTTCAGAACTCCTGACATAGTGCCTATGTCAGGAGTTCTGAACTTTGGTCGGAGACCCAACAAAGTCCTCATCCTGAGGAGGTCGCGAAGCGGCCGTCTCGAAGGATGGGGCCGCAGAAGAGATCGCGAAACAGGGCGTTTGCAGCACCTGCCGTGTTGCCACCCTTCGAGACGCCACGCTTCGCGTGGCTCCTCAGGGTGAGGTCCTCTGCAAAGTTAGCGCCTATGAGCGCGCCACTCCTGTGGTGCCTCCTCGTCTCACCCGGAGGAAGACTGCGCCACGGAGGGACGTGCACCCAGCAGAAGGGCAGGCTGAAATACATGGCTCAGCCCGCGCCGCGCGTCCCGAGGTTTCCCCGCTCGGGGTTGCCCGTCTCGTGTCCGCCCGTCTCGCGGCTCGCCGCCTCGAGATAGCGCCGGCGATTCTCGGCGCGCGAGACCTTGCCCGCGGTCGACTTGACGAGGGCGCGCGGCGGCACCACGCGCACGTCGCCGGCCGTCGTGTCGAGCGACTGGGCGATGGCGCGGCGCACGGCGAGCGCCACCTTGCCCGGCGCCTCGCCGTCGGCGATCTCCATCAGGATCACCAGCTGCTCGGTGCCGCTCGCTGCATCGGGGATGCCGAAGGCGGCGACGCGGCCGGGCACCACGCCCGCGACCGCGCCGACCAGCGCCTCGATGTCCTGCGGATAGTAGTTGCGGCCGCGGATGATGATGAGGTCCTTCAGCCGCCCGGTGACGTAGAGCTCGCCATCGATCAGGAAGCCGAGGTCGCCGGTCGCGTAGAAGCCGCGATCGTCGATGACGCTGGTGTCGACGACGGCCGCGTCGACGACGGGGGCATCGACAACGGGGACATCGACGACCGGCGCATCGACGACGGGCGCATCGACAGCGGGGACATCGACGACGGGGACATCGACGACGGGCGCATCGACAACGGGCGCATCGACAACGGGGACATCGACAACGGGCACATCGACGACGGGGACATCGCGCTCGGGGGCATCGCGCTCGGGCTGGCGACGATAGCCCGCGAACACGTGCGGCCCGGCGATGTGGATCTGGCCGATGGCGCCGTCGCCCAGCACGCGACCGCCGGCATCGCGCACCTCGATCGCGATCGTCGGCAGCGCCGTGCCGCACGACACCAGCTCGATCACGTCCTCGGCGCCCGACATGCCGGCCACCGCCCCATAGGCGTTATGACTGGTCGAAGGTCCAACAAAATCCTCATCCTGAGGAGGCCGCCTGGCGGCCGTCTCGAAGGATGGGCTGCACTCAATGCCGCTGGAAACGCGGCGTCGCGGCACCCACTCTGTTGTCGACCAAAGGGCGAAGGTTTCTTCGCCCGAATCGAGACGCGGCCCGGGCCGCTCCTCAGGGTGAGGTTCCTTTGTATCATTGCGCTCATGTGGCACGGCCCTGCCCTCGCGCTCCAGCGCGGCGCGCGAGAGGTGGGCGACGACGGGCGCGCCGATCGCGTTCTGGGTCACGCCGAAGATCGCCTCGGCCATGGCGTAGCTCGCCAGCACCTGGTGGCGGCGCACGCCGAACGGCGCCAGCCGCTCCACGAACCGGCCGATCGCCTCGGCCATCACCGGCTCGGAGCAGCTGACGAAGGCGCGCACGCCGCCCAGCCGCCACGACCGGCCCTGCTCGGCCGCGACCGTCAGCAGGCGTTCCTCGCTCAGCACCTTGAAGGCGAAGTTGGGCAGCCAGCACAAGGTGCCGCCAGCCGAGTCGATGGCGTCGAGCAACAGCGCCGGGCGCTGCACCCAGTCGAACGGCGACATCTCGACGATGCGCATCCCGCTGATCAGAGGGGTCACGAAGCACGCGATGAAGCCCATGTCGTGATAGAGCGGCAGCCAGCTCACCACGACGTCGGCCGGCGTCGCCTGCAGGCGCCCGAGCAGGGCGGCGGCGTGGACGTGGACCTGCCGGCTGGTGAAGCCCACCGCCTTCTGCAGGCCGGTGGTGCCCGAGGTGTGCTGCACCGCGACCTCGTCGTCGAGGCCCGCCATCGTCGCAACCTCCGGCGCACCGTCGTCCGGCTGCAGCGAGTCGGTGACGATCGCGGGCGTCCCTGCCGGCATCAGCGCGCCCAGCGCCGCCCGCGTCGCCTGGTCGAGCACCACGGCATCGATGCCAAGCGCGCCCACCATGCCGCAGAAACCCTCGGCATACTTGCGCGCCTCCATGCGCGGCGACGGCGGCGCGATCATGGTCGGCACGTGGCCGGCCCACAGCGCGCCGATCCATGCCGCATGCAGCCACGGCCCCGAGCGATGCACGATCGCGACGAGGGCGCGCGGGCCGAGGCCGAGCTGTCGCAGCGCCCGCGCGACGGCGTTGGCATGCGCCGCCAGCGTCGCCGCGGCGACGTCGCGCGCCGATCCGTCGAGCGCAACGTACGTCGCGACGACCCGGTCCGGCTCGGCCTTCAGTCGCTCGTGCAGGTGGATGCCGAGGGGCTGCATCGCGGTCATGGCCGGGAGCGCCCGCTCGAGGCGGAGCAATCTCCGCCGACGTGGCGTTCTTCTTGTCGATCACACATCCCGCGAGCGCCGCAGAGTGGCGCCTCGCCACGGCGTGGCGCGCCCGCGGCGAAGAGGCGTGACCCCTCTGCCCCGCAGGACGACGGGGCGCCTTCCCGAAGCCGGGGTGGAGAAGAGTGAGGCACGGTCGACAGCGCGCACCTCATCCTGAGGAGCGCCCAAAGGGCGCGTCTCGAAGGATGGGCGTCGGGCGTGGTGCGCGTTGCCCATCCTTCGAGACGCCGCGCGCTGCGCGGCTCCTCAGGATGAGGTGGGGGCGTGGTCGGCGCACCATATGAGAGACGGCGAAATGCCCTTACCCGCGCCCGGCCAGGTACGTCCTGATGCGATCGACCGAGGCCAGGTTCTCGACCGTGGCGTCGCTGTCGGGGACGCGCAGGCCGGGATACGCCGTCTCGAGGGCCGCCACGATCGTGGTCAGGGCGAGCGAATCGATGATGCCCGACTCGACCAGATGGAGGTCGTCGGCAAGCTCGATGCCGCCCAGCTCGCGCTTCAGCGCGGCCGCGATCACGTCGTGCACCCTGGTGAGGTCCATGCTCTCCCGCTCCCCCTGCCGCGTCC